>ERZ808267.88-NODE-88-length-42787-cov-4.721146_pt1 | contig 42787 bp, 47 predicted proteins | sample MGYA00521241_ERZ808267 | MGnify/ENA primary metagenome ERZ808267 (study PRJEB31516, sample SAMN03275592) | gut metagenome | biome: mammalia-associated habitat; material: feces | host: Papio cynocephalus | place: Kenya | collected 2012-07-19 ...
GTCCATGCGAACATACAGTGGCTTCCGCGCCAGCTATCGTCACTTCCTGGATCGCAACGGCTTTTCCGGCGATGGCTTGAATCTCCATCGGTATCGTCACACCTATGCCTCCATGCTTTTGGAGCAGGAGATCAATCCCAAGATCGTCCAGAAGCTGCTGGGGCATCGGGATGTCTCCACCACGCTGGGCATCTATACCCATGTGGTGCCGGAGGTATTCGCCGGTGTTGCCGCCGCTGTGGATACTGCCTCGCAGCAGCTGATGGACGGCACCTACACGCCGAAGCGCAGCGCAGAAGCCGTCAGGGCACAGCTACAGCAGATCGACCCGATGTTGTCGGAGGACATGACCGTGAACCTCAAGTATTTGTAAGGCTCCCAAGGCACAAAAGCCGTACAGCTTAATACAGCTAGAGACCTAAAACAAGGCAACATTGGGAAACACAAGGCAACAAATTGTCCGCCATGCGCAGACATCGAAAATTCCATCAAAAACGAGAAAAACCTTGGAAACACAAGGCTTCCAAGGTTTTCTCTTGGTGGAGACTGCTGGACTCGAACCAGTGACCTCCTGCGTGTGAAATATAAGCAGGCGCTCTAAACGTAGCACAGAGTGACACAAAATAGCACAAACTTCTAAAAATTACACGCTTTTGCTTTGAAATAGTTGCGTGGTTTTTCTTGGTTTGTTTCGGTTGCTAACACGTTACTAACAAAGTCACGCTCCCAGCAGCTTACACCACGTCACCACGCCGACCACGCCGTCGGCGGTCAGGCCGTGCTTCCGCTGGTACTCCTTCACGGCAATATCTGTGCCGCTGCCGAAATCGCCATCAGCACCAGCCGCGCCGCAGGAGCAGCCGTTGCCGATCAGCAGAATTTGCAGCGCTTTCACGTCGTTGCCATCCTTGACGCCCTTCTTCAGCTGTCTCAGCTTGGGGGACACAAACACATCTTCCGTGGCAGTCTCCGGCATGGCGGACGCCACGCCGGTGGCCGCCTTTGCGTAGTCCGGCAGACCGAAGCCGCGGATGTACCGCCCGTTGACCTGCATAGACCGGGTCTTTACACTGTCGCGGTAGTTGCCCTCCGTCACCCAGAAGGACGTGCCGGACACCTTGGTGACGATGCCCACATGATCCGCGCCGGTAGTACACTCTCCCACGCCGTCGTCGCTCCACGCATACACCACCACGTCGCCGATCTGGGGCGTGTAGTCGTCCCGCTCCATCCAGCGGCCCAGTGCTTTGTAGAGGTCGATCATCTTCCCCACGCCCACCTCTGTGGGCATAATGTCCGTGATGTTGTTGACGATTGCCACGGCGCTGACCGTACCGGCGCACCATGCATCGGTGTATTTCAGCGCGTAGCCCCTCGCCAGCGGCTTGTGGCTGTTGTAAATGTCCACGATCTTCTTGTGGCTGCCGTCTGCCTCGTTGAGGCCCACCCAGCCCAGAATCGTGTCCACCACATTCTGTCTCAGTTGCTGTTCCGTCATTTTCTCGACCTCCCTGAAATCGTTCTTTCCGTTCATGGCCAGCAGCACGGGATAGTCCGTCAGCATGTAATCCTGGTCACACACCACGCCGGCCACCTTGGTATCCCGCAGCTTATTTGTCTCGCCGCCGAACTGCCACAGCCCGAAATCCCGACCATAGCGGCACGTCTCGTTCCACTCGGCCACCCAGTGGGCATACCTGAGCAGCTGCTCGTCGTGCATATAGCCCTCGAACATAGCGCGGGAGGAGTAGATGCCCACCCATGCGCCGCGCTGCTCCAGCGCCTCGCAGAAGGCCAGCACAATGGCCGTCAGCGCGTCCTTGCCCAGTGCCAGCATCTCTTTGTGTTCCACGTCCATGTACACCGGCAGGGTGAACTTCTTCCCGGCAAGGCAGTTGTCGAAGAAATACGCCGCCTCCTGCTCCGCCTGCTCCACGGTCAGCGCCTTACTGAACCAGTAGCAGCCCACGTCAATGCCGCGCTTGACGCACTCCTCATAGTTCCGCTGGAACTGCTTGTTGGTGTAAAGGCCGTTGTTACCCCCGCCGCCCTTCAGGACGGCGAAGGTAACACCCTCGGCTTTATCCCAGTCGAACACGCCCTGCGCGTCCGAAATGTCAATGCCGAACCGCATAGCTCACTCCTCCAGTTGAATACAAAGATTTTCCCATTTCTTGTATGCGTCGAAATAGGCTTCTTTCTTTGCACCGTTGTAAGTGATCTCATAGTACATGCCATCGGGCACGGTAGTGGACAGAAGAGCCTTGTTGTTGCCCAATGTCTTGCAGCTCCAAACCACATAGACATCTTCCGGCGTCAGCGCCTTTCTGTTTGTCACATCCACACGGCTGTTGAAGTAGTCAACAACAGCCTTAATCGACGCTTTGATAAATTTCTGAGTATCCATGTTGCTTATTCCTCCTCCAGCTCAGGCAGACCCGCCAGCGAGGTCAGCAGGCTCAAGATGCCCGCCAGCACGGCAGCGCTGCCAACGGCGACCCAGTTGACTTCCGCCATGACGGCGGTGGTGCCGATGGTGGCAACGGCGGTCTGTGCCACGGTCTTGATGGCGCGGATACCCGCCGCCTTGATCCAGTTCTTCCAGTTTCTCATGATGTAGTCCTTTCCGGCCTAATTGGCCTGTCCCATAATGTTGTGTACGTCATTTTCCAAATCCGCAATGCGGTGATTGGCTACCTTTTGCCGCTCGTCCAGCAGCGCCACGCTCTCCTCCAGCGCATAGGTGCGCTCCACCAGATTGTTGTGCTTGCTGACCTTCTGCTCCAGCTGCTCAAGGCGGTAGACCACCAGCGCGGCGCTCTTCCGGTTGGCGAGATAGCTCCCCGCCAGCGTCCCCACAAGGCCCAGCACCGCTACAACGATTGCCTCTGTCATACTCTCTTCCTCTCTGGCGCTTACCACGGCGCCCGTTTGTCCACGGATTTTTCTTTAATGCCGCAGGCTATGGCCAGCGCCCGCTTCTGACTGGCAGAAAGTGCCAGAGAATTGATGTATTCCAGTTGCTTGTCCATCTTGGAGTAAGCGTCACTTTCACCATCTCCGTCATAGTCCTCGCCGGTCATGCTGTTTGTTGCCTTCCATGTCGTGAAGAAAATATCTTTCGATACTCCGGCACCCACACAGTATTCGTTGTACCTTGCCACGGCGGGTATTGTGATATCGTTGTACGTATCATCGCCGTCGATGAACGACCAACGATCTGCAATTTCCTGCGCCTCTTCGGCACTATATCCGATCTCCTCCAGCTGCGCCTTTACATCAGTGTAAGGCGCAGCGGAATCCTGAATGATCTTCTTAATGCCGTCCTGAAGCTGCTTGTCGCTGTACCCCCGCTTCTTCATGTCCTCATAGATGTACTGATACGCATCCTTGTCCTGCTCCATGGCCATATACAGCAGCTTGTAATACCGGCTGTTGTTGCCCGAATCCGGTGCAAGCCGCCAGATGGCCCGCTCCATCTCGTACATCATGGGGACATTGCCGCTGCTCTGGGCCACACTCCGGGCAACGGCCCACACATCACGGCCTACATTGGCCACAGAGATACCGAAGATCTTGCTGCCTGCCGTCAGCAGCTGCTTGGCGGCATACAGCGTGGTTTTCTTGCCCTCGTCCTGCGTGCTGCGAATAAACAGCTGCGCCGCGTTGATGAAGTCACCCACAACATCGGCATCCATCCGATATACCGTGTAGCCCTGCATCAACGACTTGACATCCTTCGCAAAGGGAATACGGCCCAGTGGGTCGGCGTTGTCCCAGATGTTGCTGCCCCACAGTACATTCAGGAAAGTGTCCTGCTCCTTGTCACCAGTGAAGCCGGTCAGCTTCTCCAGATACCGTTCCCAGTATCCTTTGTCCTTGTCGTCGTCACGGAAAGCGTCCATGATAGACTGCACCAGCGCGTTCACCACGTCCGTCACCAGCACGGCCCCGATGGTGCGCGTCATTTTCTTCATGGCCGCGCTGCGTTTCGGCGTGTCCTGCTCAAACAGCCATGCGTCATAGGCTCGCATGAACATATTCAGCGTTTTCAGCGGCTCACCCATGAAGGCCGTGGCCTGCTTCATCAAGAGATCGGACTTTCTCATAACCGGCGCACGCTGCATGATGCCGTCCACTACCTGAGACTGGTCAATGACCTCCGTGAACACCTGCGCCACGCGGGAGAAGAAGGCATCGCTGCCTTTCTCATAGCCGCCCTCGTTCACCACTGTCCACTCGCAGGCATTCCAGATAGCGGCCCATGTCACGGCGTCCGCCTTACCGGCCAGCCATCCGCTCTTGTCGTTCAGCCATTCCATCACGCCGCCCTCGCCGCCGTAGACATTCTGGGCGATGCTGTACCGGCTGCTCTGGTCAAAGCCCGCTGTGTCCTTGATGCTGGCAATGGGTGCGTATCGCTTGGCCTTCTCCCAGCCGTTGCCCTCCGTTGCGCCGCCCACAATGCCCTTTGCCATCGTAGACGGGTCAAGAATGGCCGCCGCCCGGATGTAGGCCGTGGGCTGCTGGATCACCACACGGAAATTGAAGCCTACGCTGGCAGCTTTTGCATTTCCAACGACTTCGTTGATAAGGCGGGCCATCGTTCCCTCCGGCCCTTTTATGCCGTTCTGCACGTCCCGCATCAGATCTTCCCAGTATTTCACAGACCCCTCACCGTACACATCTGTCAGCACATCCTTTACGGTTTTCCCCGTCAGGTTGCCCTTTGCATTCCGGTAACGGTAGTTGAACAGCCGGTTCATGTCCTCCATGGGGGCCAGCAGTGTGCTGTACTGGATCATGTCGCTGGCGTGTCGGGCAAATACGTCGTATATGCCTTCGATTTCCAGTGCGTTGTTGGCATTGGGATTTCTGGCTTTGGCAATACCGACGTTCTTGATCTCGCGGGCCACATTGGGATTTTTCTCGGTGTCCTGCTTCGTCCCTTCAGGGGCTGCCTTGATGGGCCAGTAGTTGTCATTGGTGAACTTCTCATAGCCGTACACGGTCATGCTGGCTTCGTTGCCCTGCTTGGCAAGGTAACCGCTGGCGATCTTCTGGAAGCCCTCCGCCACCTTCCGCTGCGCCTCGGTCAGCGTGCCGGTGATAGCTGCCACGTCGTCCGCCGTCAAACGGATGTCCTCCGTACCACGCTTGATGGCCGGCTGTTTGCCATTCCGTTTGATCTCCGGCTGCCTGATGCCGCCTTGCGTCACATGGCGCAGCGCCTGTTCGCCGTTGCCTATCGTGTTGCAGAAGTTCATGATCTGCTCCGTGGTCAGCACCAGCCGTTGGCCGTCCTCGCCCACGAAGAACTCATGGCGCTCCAGACGGTTCTTGTAAACCTCCTTGTCCATGAACTTTTCCACCGCTGCCTGAATGTTTTTCAGCATGACGTTCTGCTTGTCCTGCGCATTGCGCAGCGTCCGGAACAGCTGCTTACCCGGTTCTCCAAACGCAGAGAAGAACGTATACGGGTCATAAAATTCCAGCGCCAGCTTGCGGTTGGCCCACTTCCGGGAGAACGTGCCGTCCCGCAGAGCCTCCGCCAGCTCCTGCACCCCGGCATAGCGCTCAATCGCCAGATTCTTGTTGAAGGTGGACACACTCTGCTCAATAGCCCGCACCGCCTGCCATACGGTGGTCAGCTCCTCGCTGTTCATGTCGGCAATGCGCTTGTTGCCGAACGCCATCACCTGATCCAGCAGTCCCGCGCCCTCGTCGCTCAGCAGGGCAGGATCGATCACAAACTCCCCGCTATTACGAATTTCGTCATAGGCGTTTTTCAGGGCAATGGCCGCCTGCGTCCGTGCTGTGGGCAGTCCCTCGCCGCTTGCCACGTGCTCACCCGTCAGGCCGCCGCGTGTGCCGTCCTTACGAATCACATAGTGTTCCGTGCCGGGCTTGATGCTGTACGCACTCTCCTGATTGATGCTGCCCAGCAGTGCCGCCACGCTCTGCCGCAGTTTCTCCGGAATGTGCTGCTTGTCCGTGGGGGTCAGCAGCTTCCGGGACAGGTCGGCGGTGTGCCGCGCGATTTTGGCCCGCAGGGCGGTGGCATTGCGCCGCTCCCGTCCGGCCTTGGTCTGCTCCTGATAGTGCCGCCGCATCCGCTCCACCTGCCTGTCACGGCCCTCGCGGGTCTTAATGAGCATCTGCGTCAGCCGCGCCTTGGTCTCCTGAAGCTCCAGCGCCTGCCGGTCGGCAAAGGTGGGGTTGCTCTGCCGCACGTCCTCGCCGATCATGCCGTCGATCAGCAGGTTGGAAAGCTCCGTCACCGCCGCGTCGCGGAATCCGTCAAAAGGATTCTCATAAATGCGGCCCACGTTGTCCAGCACCTCACTCATACGCAGCAGCTGGTCGCCGGGGTGGATGATGGTGCTGGGGAAATAGCCCTCGCCGAACATCTCTGTCAGCTCACTGTACGCCACGTCCACGTCAAGACCGCCTTTGTCGCTGATTTTCAGCGTCCTCCGGTTGGCCCTGCGCCAGTCCTTGAAGTCCGGAATAGAGCCGTCGTCGGTGTACCGCAGCGTGACGTTTTTCAGGTGGTCGCGGATGGCCAGCAGCTCCCCACCGCTCTCCGCCTGTACCAGCACCCCGTCGATGATCTTCTCCGCCGCCGCTCTGGCGTGGGGACGTAGGGTGTCCATGGACACGTCGTCGGCCATCAGCGCCTTGCCCAGCGCCGTCATGTCGCCCTCAATGGCGCTGTACGCGGTGCTGCTGCCGTACTCATTGAGGAATCGTCGTCCCAGTTTCTTCACGTCGCCGGGGCGCACGCTGGGTGTCTCGGTGAGCCGCAGTTCCCCGCGCCACTTGGCCACGCGCTCAGTGAGTACCTTGTTCCGGTTCTCCAGCGCCCGTCGCTCCTTCTTCAGCTCCCGTACTTCCTTTTCCAGCTCCGTGGCGGATTTCAGCTGGAAACGAATGTCGGGATCTCCGCTGTTGAATCGTTCGGAAATTGGAATAACGTTGTCATGGTTGTCATACGTTACTGCGTCGGCAGACTTTACCTGTTCAGAGCTGAATGGAATCCAAACGGTATGGTTTTCCCCGCCGCCCTTTCCGCCAGTATCCTTGATGCCGTCATGCCCGAGTTCCTTCAAATATGCGGTAACATAGTCAGGAATGGATGTCCACGCATGGGAGGTTCCAGCTTCAATATCATCGGCAACCCGCTCCAAGAACAGCTCCGGCCCAACACTGTTTTTGTCCCATGTGTCTGCACCGGCAGATTCTCTCTGATAATCACTAATATCCGTATTCTCCAACCATGCAGACAGCCCATCATAAAATGACTGCCCCGCATTGCTGGCATCGAACGGATTTTGGATTTTCAGATAGGTTTCATACACCTTTTCCTGCCGTGCATCTGGGTTGCGGTATTCCACATCAGTCAGTCCTGCCAGCTTCAGCACATCGAGGAAATCCGCCTCACGGTCATACAGGTCTCCGGTTTCCAGCCATGTGCTTACCAGTGTATTCAGCACATTTCCTCTGTTTCTGTTCAGCTCATAAGCGTCATATGCCCCATTGCCGTGCTGGGCAGTTGGGTCATAGATGATCTGGTCATAATCCTCATCAAACCGGATGTGGGGTGCGGCATTTTTGATTTTTGTCCGCTCTGCCATCGGCAAATATTTCCAAAGGTCGCCCACAGAAAGGCTCTTGCCGTTCCTATTTACACGGAACTGTGTATAGTAGTCGCTGTATTCTTCGTCATAGGCCAAAGAAGTGTCAGACTTATCCCGCGCATAGTTGGCTGCAATGTCCCGGTTATCGGTGAAGAAGGCCATCGGCCCACTGGTGGCTCGCTCCGGAAGAAACACAGTTCCCACGCGATCAGCACGGGCGGTTCCGTGGTACGCCCTGATGGTATACCCCGCTGTTCTCGCTGCCGCCCTCACCATGTCAGCCGCAGCAGTCATATTTCCGGCCCGCACAAACCCTGTGTATTTCCTGTCGTTTTTGTCGTTAGTTCTGCGAATTGTGTCTGCAATCGCCTTGTATTTGATGTCTCGTCGCGCCCTGTCGAGGAATTCATCCGGAACATATTTTACAATATCTGGACTATTGACTTTTGCTAAGACCTTCGCTATACTGATATTGGCAGATTCAGTCGGTGTTGTGCTCTGTTTTTCAGAGAGCGGCTCGGCGGTTACATCTGCCTTTTTTATTGCCTCGTTATCGATCACAACGTAAAGGAAGTTTTTGCCGCTCACCGATTGCTTGATACCAAAGCGGATGGGTACGAAACTGTCTCCGTCTATATAACCACCCACCAGCGTGTGGAAATACACGGTGTCGTTGTCGTATAAATAGCGGTTCGTGTGGCTTTCAATGGCGATGGCGCCGGATACAGAATCCTCCAAAACCGGGATCAATTTCATGATCTGCTTCGGGTCTGTAATCTCCTTGGATGCACTTTCTCCGAAAAGCCCGTTTGTCGTTGTCACAACAAGGTCAAAATCATGATTTGTTATTTCTGCTGGGATATAAAAGCTCTTTTGGGCAACCTTGAGTGCCGAAGCAATCAGGGATTTCTTTCGGCTTTCAAGATTCGTCTTATTGCTGGCAATTTGCGCATCCGCTTGCCCGCTGTATACTGCGGCAGTAATGTTCTTTGTCCGAATAATGTCCGCCCGCTCCTCGTCAGACATGCCGGCAGCTACCTTATTCTGATTAGAACGCTTCAACTGATACCGACCCTCACCGTCGCCCTCGTGGGCGGCGGTTTTCGCTTTCTGTGCCTGTTTTCCCGCCGCGTCATAGGCTTTCTGCCACAGTGCCGCGCACTGCTCCAGTTCGGCCATGCTCTTGCCGTAGGCATCCTGTGCGGCCCTGTCCTGCGCCGTCTTGCTGCGGAACATCGACTTCACCTTTGCGATAAAGGCTTTCAGGGCATCCAGAATCCGCTTTGCCGCCGGGCGGTTCTCCTTGGCAAGGTTCTCAAAGAGCTTGCCGTTCTTCATCATATCACGGGTGAAGTCGGCGGCGATCTCGTCCATGGCCTCCTCCTGCGTCAGCTTCACGCCCGCATCCTCGGCATCGGCGATCCGCCGCGCCACAAGACCGGCGGTGGTTTCCTCGCCCAGCACCTTGGCGTAGTAGCCCACAGCGTGGTCACGGTAGGTACGGTACTCCTCCGGCGCCAGCTCCTGCATCCGGTGCGTGACCTCGTGGGCCGCCACATATTCCACGGCGGTGTTGGCGTCGGCGGCGATCCGGATCAGGTTCTTACCCGCGACGTACACGCCGTTGGCCTTGCCGCCGGAGATCGTGTCCACCATCTCGATACGCACGCCCAGGTTCTTGCCCAGCGTGTTCAGCAGCGCCGCCGTACCGGCCTGCTCCTTGGCCATCTTCTGGGAGTATTCATTGTCCACAAGGCCGCTTTCGCTGCCCGCGCTGCTCACGAAGTCCAGCCCCGCCTTTTCCCGTGCAAGGCTGGCCGCCGCGTCGGAAAGGCCTGCCTCATAGGCCGCCGTCTGTACACTCTGGGGCAGTGCACTGGCCGCCGCGCTCTTTACATTGACCGCAGATTCTCTCCGCAAACCAGCCTGATACAGCGCCGTAAAGCCAGCCTGCACCTTGCCCTTGCTCAGTGCGGTGTTGATCTTCTCTGCTTTGGCCCATGCCGCGCTGCCAGATTCTCCCAGACCCATGTCGCCCATGGTGGGGAACTCTGCTTCCGTTGTCAACCGTCCCTGTTCATAGGCGGCGCTGCGCTGCGTCTCGCTCAGATCGTCAGCAAACGTCCCCCGCGTCATTTCCTCCACGGGGATTCCGGCCCGACCTGCTTCATACGCCTGCCGCATTCCCAGCAGATACTGGCTCACGTCGCCGCCGGTGTAGGAATCCACAAACACCTGCGCCGCCCCGGCGTTCTCTGCTGTGTTGATAGCACCTTCATAGAGGTCAGCGGTCTGCTGATCCTTAAAGCGCACGTCCTTGGGGTCTACCGTCTCACCGCTCTCCAGCTGCACCTTGCCGTCCTTTACCACAGAACGGATCTGTGCATCAGTGTCATTGTAGGTGGTACGGCCATCCTCGCTTGCCTGATAAGCCCCGGTCACGCCGGACTGCCGCCGTACCTGCTGCATGGCGTCCTGATACCGGCCCTGCACGGCAGTCTGCACCGCCATGTTGCCGCCGCCCATGATGCCGCCAGCCAGCGCACCGGCACCGAAGTCCACAGCGATATCCTTGACTACCTCACCGGCCACCTTGTCCTGCGCCTCAGCATAGCTCATGCCGCCAGCCATATACTGATAGATTCGCTGCTCCACGTCGGAAAGTCCGCCGTTGTAAGCCTTGTCAAACAGCAGATTGCCCACGCTGGTAAACAGCTCCTCGCTGCCCTCGATGCCCGCCTGAAGGGCGGTATTTTTCAGCATTCCGGCCAGCTTCTGCTTCGCCGTACCGCTGGGCAGATCCATGTGAATCAGGCTTTCCAGGCTCCACTTCTCAAAAAAGGATTCCAGCACACCTGCCACTGTACCGGTGACAATAGCGTGAGTATCGTCCAGTCCCCGCTCCTTGGCCGCCACCATGGCGTCGGTGGCCGCCGCGCCGCCCAGCGTGGCCGAAGCGGCAGCAGGCGGAACACCCAGCGCGGCCAGTGCCACCGTGGCCGCGCTGTCCAGCATAGACGTACCCACACCATACGCAAACGCCGCCACGTCCCCGTGGTCATACTGGAGGTTCTTCGTCACCTCGCCCCGCACACCGCTTGCGTAGGCATAAGGCAGCATGGCAGGAGAATTGTAGTCCGCCGGGGTGTCGGGATTCCGAATTTTCTCCACTGCCGTGTATACCGTACCGATACCGCTCAGAAGATTGGCCGGAACCGACAGCAGCGTGCCGCCAATAGGCGACTTCTCGCCCTCATTCCGCGCCATCTCCTGTACCTTGGCGTACCGCTCCGCGTTCTTCTCACGCTTGGGGATATTGCGCTGATAATTCACCAACTGCGAAAGCTCATCCTCCGTAAAGCCGGATGCCAGCAGCGCATCCCGTGCGGCAACCTTTCGGTCGTAGTCGGCCTGCGCCGAGGCGGCGGGAACTCCCTTTGTGTCTGCCAGCACCTCCAGCGCGGCGGTCTGCTCCTCCGTCAGATTGTCCAGCGCCTCGCGGCCCTTGATGTCATACTGGATGCTCTCGGCTTTGTTCAGGTCGGCTTTCTTGGCGGCATAGTCCCGCTCTGCTTCCGTCTTTTGCGGATTATACGCGCCAAAGGCGTGGATATTATACGGTTTCTTGCTCTCCTGCGCCTTTTTCTCGGCCTGTTCCACCTCCGTGCGGTATTTGTCCAGATCAAGGCTTGCCAGCCGCCGGTACTCCTGAAGATACGCCTCCTGCTGGGCCTTTTCGTCTGCCAGCTCCTTTTCGGTTTTCTGCCGATCTCCCGCAAAGGAGAATCCACCCAGAAACGTGCCGCCGGGAGACATGATCCGCCGCCCCGTCTTTTTTGGTGTCTCTGTGGCCGGGGCCGCTGGTGCCGTCACAGTCTGTCTGGCGTTGGTCTGTGTCTGCCCCAGCCGAATATCACCGGACAAGCCGGAATCCTCCATTTTCTTCATGAAGCTGTCCCGCCAGTCACCGTACTGCTCCGGTTCTTTTCTATAAAAAACCTGCACATCGTCCGTGCTGCGGATGTCGTTCTCAAGGCCCGCTGCCTGCATTTTCTTCTTGTAAATATCCTGCCAACCCATGGGCCATCCTCCTTACTTACCGGGGTTTTTCAGCGCGTATGCCAAATCACTGTACTGCTTTTTGGTGATATTGCCGTTTTCATACATAGACTCCAGCGCCATAAGCTGTCCCTGCGTCGAGGCACTGGACGCCGAAGCCAGCCGCAGCGCCGTAGACGAAGTATAGTTCTCCGCATTCTGCTGCTTCCCGCTGCTCTTGCCGCCGCTGGAGCTTCCTCCGCCGCTGCTCTTTGCCGCAGCAGCCGCCTGTGCCTGCTCCTGCTGCCATGCGAACTGCTCACGGGAGAGGGCCATCTGCTCGTTAAACTGCCGGACGGATTCCTCATACTGCCTGCGCCACTGCTCGTCCGCAATGCCGTTGCGGTAGTCGGTATAGGCGAAGTCTCTGGCATCGCCCCACATGCCATAATCCAGATTTCGTTCCGAATCATACCGGCCCGACAGGAAATTCCGCTCCGTCTGCCAGTCGCCCACCTTGTCCCGGTACTGGCCGTACTCCTGCTGGTACTGATCCGCCAGCAGGCTGTACTGGGTCTTGAGGTCGTCGCCCTCCATCTGATACCGGCTCAAAGCCAGCTGGTAAAGCTCTGGTACCACGTCGTTCAGATTCTGCAAATAGGCGTCATACTGCTGCTGGCCCACCGCCTGCCCATAGGTGCTGGCATAGCCGCCCGTCAGTGCCGCCGCCTGCCCCATGGTGTCCTGCATGGCCTGTTTGCCCTGCTGCACATACTTGTCCTTGTACTGCTGGTAAAGCGCGTCGCCGTTCAGGTCATAGCTGAACTTCTTCCGATTCTTGATAGCGTCCAGTGCCTCCTGCATCTGCTGGCCGTACTGCCCGCCTGTCCAGTCTCCCGGCTTCTGCGCTTCCAGCTGTGCAAGCCGCTCCGCCAGTTTCTTGACCCGGTCGCTCTCCTGATAATCTTTATAAGAAAATGCCATTGTCGGCCCTCCTTTCATTGTGTGCGCTTCCACATATTGACAACCAGATACGGCGGCATGTTGTTGTGGGCAGCGCCGCCGCCTGCTGAATTGGTAGTAAATCCATGGGTATGATAACCATCGCTGTTCGTATATAGCGTGCGGGCATCATCGGAACTGGCAAAGCTCTCCGCACTGGGGCCGCTGTTGCCGTTGGAACTACGTCCGGGGAAAGTATGGCTATGCGTACCGTCGCCCAAAGTCGTACCCGTATGATCGTGGGAGGGCATTTCGTTGGTGGTCAGCGTCACCTGCGCTTCACCGCCGGTCGCCCCGTTTTCATATGACCCCGTGCTGGCGCCCAGAAGGAACCGTCCCGGCAGCCGCTCCCAGTAAGTCCCCGGGAACAGTGTTTCCGGCTCCTCATCAGACACCGTGATATACACGCTGCCCACCGGATAGATGGCGTCAATATCCAGCACACTGGGCAGCAGCGGCGTTACCACCGCCTTGATGATGTCCGCCAGCGCCTGCCCGCCTACGGTCAGCCCCTCTGCGATCTCCACGGACTGGGCGAATTTCGCCTTCCACTGGCAGTCCAGATAGTCGTCGGTCTCCGCATACTTTCCGAAAGCTGCGCCTTTACCACCACCTTTCAGGTGGAATGTCACCGACTTGGTGGGTACCGCCTTTTCATATACGGTGCTGTTGCCCAGCTTGTCCGTGGCGGTCAGGCGCACCATGTAGCTCTGCATGGTGGATATGTCCGCGCTGCCTGTCACCATTCCGGCCACACCGCTCTGCAATGCCACCTCCGCGCCATAGCTGGCGGCGTCTGCCGCTTTATAGGCGGCTTTCAGGGTCACACTATTGGCTCCGCCCAACGAGGTGCAGCCCGCCGTGGCCTTTGCCGCGATATGTACGCCATCATCTGCCGCCAGCAGTGCATCGTCGCAGCGATACACCGCCGTATTGGTGATAGTAGGCGGCGCATAGTCCAGCACCGGCACCACAACAGCCTCCGTGGTGGAGTTTCCCCGGCTGTCCGTCACCGTACAGAACACAGTGGCGCTCACATCCGTCAAGACCTTCGTGGTTGCCACACCATTCACCGCATCCGTCCGTTCACCGTCATAGAGAATGGAGAATTTGCTGATGGTGGCATTGTAGTTGCCAGTAACCTTGCTGGAATCGAAGGTAATCTTTGCCTTGGAATAGCCCTTCACCCATGCGCTTACATTGGGAATCAGACTGTTATCGCGGCTCACGCTGGCCCAGCCGCTTGCCACCGTCGGCGCAGCGCCGTCCGGCGGATACACCGTCAGGCGCACGGTGCTGCTGCCCTTGCTGGAGCCGTAGTAGTAGGTGGTCACAGTGATGGTACAGCTGGTGCCGCCGGTATTTACCTTGTCGATCAGGCTTGTGGGCAGCGTCCATGTGCAGCTTGCCCCCACGCTGGTAGCAATGGTGCCGCTGCTGCCGCCCACCGAATAGGTCACGGTATGGGTATAGCGGGAGTTCTGGCGGTTGGTATAAATGGTCACAGTCTCGCCCAGCTTGGCGCTGCTCTTGCTCAGTGTGGGCACAGACGCTCCCGCCGACGGCTCTGTGCTGCCGCCGCCACTGCTGCCGCCGGAATAGGAGCCGATGCTGGTGGTATAGCTGGCTACACCGTCGCTGCGTCCACTGTTGGAACTCATGCGGACAGAAATGGTGATGCTGCTGGCCGTGGAATTGCCCGACACATAGAAGCGATAGCTGTATGTCCCGGATGACCATGTGCTGGGCGTGTTGCCCTTCAGCTGTACCGTCTGCCCATTTACCGTGCAGCTGATGGAATAGCCGAAATAGCTGCCGCCGCTGCATCCGCCCAATGTCACCGTCAGATAGCCGGAATAAGCTGTGCCGCTGTCACGGGTGATATTGTCCGATACCGTGAAGGACAGCACCGGTGCGCTGCCCCATGTATACGTCGTACTCATGCGCTGCCTCCTGCCCAGCGGAAGGAAAGGCCGTTGCCATCGTCCACCACCCAGTTGGGGAACGTCACCGTCCCTGTGTGGATGCCGGTCACATACAGCGCGTCGTTGGCAAAATACGCGACCTCCGAGCCGTTGACGTAGAACGACAGCTTCTTGGCCGTCCACACGCTCATGTTCTGTGTGGTATCAATGACCTCATATTCCTTGCCGCCCACCGTTTCCTTTGCCCCGGTCACGCGGATGTCCTGCCCGATGGCAATACCGATCACAGGGGCCAGTCCCTCATATCCCACCACACCCTGCCGGATATAGCCGTTTGTGGTGGTGATATAGTTGTCCATGATCTCGCTGTACGTCTTGAAGCTCTGTTCCAGCCCCATGGCGGAAGCCGTAATATCGTTGGCTACCGTCTCGCGGAAGGTGCCGAACTCCGACTGCGCCACATACTCGCTCTCCAGCCGTGCCGTCAGCATGTCCATTTCATGGCGTACCGTGTTGGCAGTCTTGATAATCAGCGTTTTCAGTTCTTCCTGCGCGGCATTCAGTTCAGTCTTGCCGCCTGCCGCGCCGCCGGCGGCAGACATGGCGGCGCTCCCGTTCCCGCCTGCCTGTGCGCTGCCCAGCTGTTCGGCACTGGTGTTCAGCTGCTCCACAAGGCGGAAGAGATACCGCCGCACATCCGCCAGCTGCTGCACCTGATTTCCTTGCAGTGTCGGCGGAAGCGGATAGTTTGCCATTATAGATCACTCCCCAGTTCCAGAATTTTGGCAATGGAGAAAATATGCACCCGGCCCTTGCCGGACAGGCGTACCCGCATATGGTCGCAGCGGCGCGGCCGGACGGGAACTGTCAGCGTGGCGGTGTTGGCAAACTTCATATCTGCCACTTTGCTGCCGCCGTTTTGCATCTTCCAATGCGCCAGCCCACCGCTGTCCGGAGCCGTATCATACTGTACGTCCATCCTCAAATTGCTGCCCGCCTCCAGATTTATGCGGATATTCCAGCGGCTCAGATACTTTTTATCGGGATAATTGAAGCCAATACTTCCCGTTTCCACGCACCACTCCAGATCATCCTCCAGCTCGCCCTGCGTTCCCATCACGCACATCATCTTTTTGCTGTCTGCGTCGATGAAATACAGGTCGTCGTCCATAGCGGCGAACTGCATCACATGGGTGTTGTCCTCCCGGTGCCACAGATTCTTCTCCACATCATAGACAAACAGGTGCCATGTGTTGCCCGCGTCCTTCATACTCAGGTAATATTTTCCGCCGAAACTGCCGCCTACAGCGCCGCCGTACAGCTTACCGCCAAAGCACGCGCCAATGGAAGCGGGGAAAGAGCCGTCATAGGCACACACGCCAGACCGGGATTTGTAATACAGCACCTCATTGCACACGCTCAGGCTCTTGTAGCTGCCGCTCTGCACACCGCGCCCCACCGTTTCCATCACCTGATGGGCGCCGCTGGAGCTGATGGCAATGCGGTGGATCACGTTCTCTTTGAAGAATGTGGGATAGCCCAGATAGTTGGCCGCCCCCGTCCACACGCCATCCGATCCGACGGAAGCGGCCCATGCGTCGGTAGAGATGCCCAGAAAGCGGTTCCAGTTCTTGAAATCGCCCAGTGCGCAGCAGTACAGCTCGTTCACGGCCTTGCCGTCCACCATGCCGTATTTACAGCCCCAGATACGGTTCTGGGCTTCACACACATAGTCCATGTCCGGCACCACACGCCCCACCGTCACGGCGCCGTCTGTCTGCTCATAGGTCAGGTCGATCAGCCCCACCACCACGATATAGTCATCGTCTCTGGCATAAATGACCTTCGTGCCGTTCAGGCTGTCAAACTGCTCCTTCACCACGGTGCTGTCGCCGCCATAGGCCGCGCCGCTGATCTTCACGCCGTCATACTCGGCGAAATTGGCCCCGATACCCTCCGCCTGAATCTTGGTATATACCGTGCCGACACCCGTCCACATCTCCGTGGAAGCGCTCCACACCATCAGGCTGTGGGGCGTCTGGGTGGTGTCGATCCAGTATTCCCCGGCTTCCGGCTCTTCCGGCTTGGAGGAACTGACCTTCCCCAGCGCACCGCCGTCCGCCATGCACAGGGAATAGGTCACGGTGCCGCTGCTCTCATAGGTAGCCTCCATGCTGCCGTAGTCCGTCAGATTTTTGGTGTTCAGGTACTTCTTATCCGGCCAGATCAGCAGATACGCACCCATGCTCACCAGCTGCTTTTCACCTTCCGTCAGCGTCAGCCCTGTGACCTCCGCGCCGTTGTAATACAGCTTTCCGCCGTCAACATAGGCCATGGCATCCTTTGCCAGCAGCCCCTGCGGCGTGGTCATTTGCATCACCGCGCCGCGTCTGCGCCGGGTAGACAGCATGGGATAATCGTCCGAGGACATATTTTGCATATAAAAGAACTCGTTTTCTCCGATACGCATGTTGTGGTTATACCCGCCAAAGACCGAGACCATTTCCCGGCTCTGGCTGATCTCCGTCAGGGTAGGACAGCGCACATCTATCCCTCCTTTACCAGTATTTCACCGCTTCACCCAGCGGCATATGGGTGCGGTTGTACCAGTTGGAAAATGCCTGATACGCCGCATTGAACGCTGTGATGGAGTTGTTGTACTTGGCGATCTCACTGTATTGCCGGTCGATCTGCGCCTCCAACCACAGCTCATAGATATTGTCATAAGGCGGCGGTGCCAGCAGTTCAGTTTCGTCGCCGAAATCCTCCAGCTCTACATCCTCCACCGTACCGCCGTGCGGAATGATGATCTCTCTCAAAATCATCTGCTCCAGCTGCTTGAGCCACCCCCGCTTTTCGCTGCGGTTAAAATCGTTTGGCTTCAGCTGGTCGATTGCGTTGAACACATCTTGTGCTTTCATAGGCGCGACGCCCTCCTCTCATAGAAAGGAAGGGGGCGCACAGGCCCCCTCATAGTTGCTTACATGTTGCCGCCCTGCATACTCTGGCGAATAGCCTCCTGCTGGTAGAGGTATGCTGCCCGCTTCTGCTTTTCGCTCAGGCGCAGCACCTCCGCCACGCACTCCGGCACTTCCACTTCCTCACCTCTGCGGATCAGGAAGCTGCGGCCGTTCACGGCCACATACTGCTCCGTGTCGCCGTTTTCCAGCAGCGGCAGCAGCACCTTCACCATTTTCTCCTTCTTGGGCTTCTCCTTCTTGGGAGGCTCCGGCGCGGTCTGAGGGGTGTCCTGCGCGGTCTGCGCAGTCTGGGCGGTATTCAGGTTTTCATTATCCATGTCGTTATCCTTTCTTCTGCGGCGGGGGAGCGTATCCCCCGCCGCGCGGTATGTCAGTTGGCGTCCACAGTGCCGCTCCACTCAGCGGAGACGGATTCGATACGCACCATATTCTGCTCCAGCAGGATCTTGGCGGTAAGGATACCCTTCCAGCCCACGGTGGAGCGCTGGTTCAGGGGATCTTCACCGGCGCCGAGAGGCTTGACAATGGTCTGGAGACCGCCGCCCGTCACCTCGGTCACACCGTAGGCGTTCTTGCCCAGCACCAGCGTGGAGAACACGCCGTAGTAGGTAGCGGGATCACTGCCGCTGGCCGCAGACTTCTGGGGACAATCGCTGTCCTTCCACACCTTGGCCTCGGTGGATTCCACGAAGCGCACACCGGCCACCTTGCCGATCTCGCCGGTAAACAGGTTCTCCGGCTGGGCATACTTGTGGGCGTCGATCCACTCAGGGTCACGCTGCAGGTCGTAGGCCACATAGGGGTGGATGATCGCCACATAGTCGCCGTTGAAGGTCGGCACGTTGTTCTTCTTCAGGGTGGCAACGGCCTTCTGGATCATCTTCACGGTCAGCTGGCTGGTGGTGTTCATGTTCTTGCGCAGGGTCACGGCGGTCTCGGTGCCGCTGGCCACGGTGGGGCAGAACAGCACGTTATTGCCCGCCGACAGCTGGTTGCGCACCACGGTATCCATGGTCACGCCCGCCTGTGCGCCCAGCAGCTGGGTGGCCTCCACGATCACATTGTCGATGGCGGTCAGATCCAGCACATCGGACACACGCACGAAGTAGCCGTACTGTGCCACGGTGGCGGACAGGCTGGTCACGTCCAGCGCACCGCCGCTGGGGGTCACACCTTCCGTCAGGGCGGTCAGCGCCTTGGGCAGCTGGTTGAACTTGCGGAACTCGATGGTCTTACCGCTGCCCTTGGGGATGTCGCGCTTCTGGCCGAACTGGCTATGCACCAGATTGGGGCCTGCCTCACGCAGCAGCACCTTGTCATAGAAGGTTTTCATTTCCGCCGACAGGTTGTTGCCGGAGGAGTTGGAGCCGGTGGTGTTGGTCACATCAGCAAACAGCTGAATGTCCAGCGCCATCATAAAAAAGTTTTTAACGGTTTTCATAAATCTCCCTTCCGGAGAGGTCAGAAGCAGATCTTCTCGCCCCTCCTTGCACGTTGGATGAGATCATCCATATCCTTGTCGGAGAGCTTCGACACGTCGCTCTTCATGGTCACACCGGCGCCCGCACCGTTTTCCGTGGGGCGCTGGCCCTGTGCCTGGATCTTAGCCGCCAGCTTCCGCTCCGTCTCCTGAGCGGTGTACTGCATGGCTTGCGGGATCAGCTGGTCGTGGTACAGGCCCCAGTAAGCGCCCTCCACGCTGGCCCCGTTCATCAACGCATTGAAGAACTGCGGGTTCCCCAGCTCCTTCTCCAGATCCAGTCCCGGATACTTCTGCGCGATGGCCTGCGCCTCCTGCGACCATTTGGCGATGTTCTGCTCCATCCGCTGACGGTTCTCCCGTTCGGCCAGCTGCTCCTTCAGCTGCTGGTTCTCCCGCTCCGTCTTGCGGATGGCTTTCACCTGATCCACGCTGATGCCCAGACGATCCGCCTCCTCCTGATAGAAGGCGTTGTCCTCCTCGATGGCAGCAGACAGCGCCTTGATATCGGCAGCGTCCACGCCATAGCGCTGGGACAGCATCTGCATCACCGGCTGCATGGCGCGGAATTTCTCCGCGTCAGCACTGGGGCCTTTCAGGCGCCGCGTCACCGTATCCTGTACCCGCTTGGCATACACGTCCTTGAACTCGCCCTTGATGAGCGCGTCAAATTCCTTGCCAAGATCTCTTGCAGGCTCTGCCTGCTGCTGCGCCCCGGCGTCGGGTGCATTCTGTTCAGCCTGCTGGCTGGTAGTGCCAGCCGCCGCGCCCGTGGTGCCCGCTGCTGTGCCGCCGTCCCCCTCTGCGAACAGCTGGAGACCGAGCCAACGGTACAAATTTTTCATGGTATCCTCCTGCCCGTAGGTGGGCGAAACCGTAATCTGCCCGTCAGGTGGGCGAATCCTATATCATTAAGGCATACGCCTGAATGTTACATACCCCGGATAGTGGTGACTGAGCAATGCAAATCCCGTCTCCACCGTCCGCAGCGCCGCCAGCACCTCCGCCGCCGCGTCCTGCCGGGGGCACAGCGTCACCGTGGCGTCGCCCTTGCTCACGTCTGTCCGTGGCTTTTTGCGGAGTTTCCCCTGCTCATAGAGGTCAAGGGCAGTCTGGGCCACTGTATAACACAGGATGGTGGCCGCCGCGCACACAACGTCATGTCCCGCCTCAGCCTGTCCCGCGTGGCCGGTCATATGCAGCACATAGGTGCCGCCGCACCGGGAAAATTCTACCCGCACCATGGCTTACACCGGTGCGGCACGGTCTGCCGCTTCCTTTCTGGCGTTGGCGGTCACGCTGCTCTCGCCGCCGCTGTTGCCGGTATCGGGAACGCTGCCCGGCATAGGCTGCTGCGCTCCCTGCGCACCGCCCAGCAGCTGCATGGCGTAGTTGGTGCCCAGCTTCATATCCACCAGCTGGGCCATAGCCACCGCCTGCTGCTGTGCCATCATCAGGCTCTGATACAGCGTCCCGTTGGCGCTGATGCGCTGCATGATCTGCTCCTTGCCGTCAAAGTCCATCATCTCCAGACACGCCAGCGCCTGATCGGTCATCTGGGGATTAAAGAACCCGGCCCCGAAGAATTGCAGCGCCAGCTCGTTCTGAGATAGCTTGCTGTAAGGGCTGGCCTTCTCCGCCGTGATCTCAATGTCGAACACCGGCAGCCGATAGCCCATGTCCACGCCCATCTCCATACCCTGATACACAGGCTTGATTCCGGCGTTGGTGTAGCTGACGAAATCCTCCCGGCCGTTCTCGCCCAGAATGCGGAACTGACGGGGCAGGTCATAGAACTGGCGGATCAGCTCCACCACCAGCTCCACCACCTCACGGAAGGCACGGTAGGCCGCCTTGTTGCCGTCGCGGCTCAGCTTGCTGCCCGCCTCCTGCATGGCCGCAATGGCGCTGGCCGCCGTCACGCCGGAGGTAGAGCCGCCGGTGGACACGTCCCGGTTGCCGGTGGTCTCCTTCAGCTCGTCCACTTTTCTGTCCAGCACGTTCAGATAGATGCTGTTCAGCACCTTGCCCACTACTGGCAGGATGCTGTCCTGTCCCAGATTGCCGTCGGTGTGGACGAAATCCTTCGTCATGTCGGCATACTCCCGCTCATTCACAGAGCCGTCGGAGCGGACGAAGTACCGGGGCTTGGCGTTTGACAGCATGTTCTGCATCACTGCCTGATCCCCACGGTCAATGTACTCCTGCGCCCCCTTGCCAATGTCGATATAGCCGAAGCCGCAGGGCGTCCCCTTCACACGGAACATGGGGTCGAACACGAAGGGGTATTTCCCGTGGTCATACCAGCCCTCGCCGTTCTCGTTCTCCGTGGCGTACAGCACCGTATCCCCCACGAATTTACAGTAGTGCAGCACCGTCTTTTTGTTCTGCTTTTTCTTGTAGTACCAGTCCACCACCACGCTTTTCTCCGTGGTGTCCACGGTGTCGTCATACACATATTTGCTGATATCCAGCCCATTGCCGCCCAGCTTGCCCGACAGCTCAGGGTACGCCTGCTCCAAAGCGGCGTTGTCCTCCAGCTTCACATGGAACACGTTGGCGCTGTTCTGGATCTTGGTGACACCCGGCTCCCAGAAGAGATTCAGAATGTCCACCGGCTCCACGGCAATGTCGCCCAGCCCATTGAGCTTGCTGCCGTCCCAAAACACGCCATAGATGGCTGTGCCGCCAATGATCTTGTCCCACCAGCCTTCGGAGTAGGTAGCCTCAAAGCCCGCCTGCTCCAGCACCACCGGCACGATGGCCGACAGCTGCCGCGCCTCCTTCACGTCCCCCGGCTCACGGGGCAGAATGTTGGGGGCGGGGAAGTTGTCCATGGCGTCGGCATGCTTGTTGGCGATGGAGTTCAGCAGCCATGCGCTCACAGGCTCCACCTGCTGCTTTTTGCTGCCCTGCCGCAGACACTCCCAGTGCCGCAGCCGATACCACTCCTCATTGTCGATCACCCGCTGCTCCAGATTGGCCTTGCCCTGCTTGTACTTCCGCAGGGTCTGTGCCGCTTCCCGCAGCTGCTCCACACCGATGCCGATCCGCACCGGCGCATTTTCCGTTGTCATGACTTCTTTTTCTTTCATCATTCGATCTCCTTGACCTGCATCGGTATGAACTCCGGCGCGGGCAGTACATCCTCCTTGGGAATGTCCAGCGCCGTATACATGGGATTGTCCAGATAGGGGTCGCGCTTGGGTGCCATCCGTGGCTTGATAGGCCGCGCCATGCACATGTACCGGGTCTCATCGGCAATGTGATCCTCGCCGTCGGTGTCCACGTCCTCCACCGCGTGCTCATCGTATTGCAGCAGCGGCAGCGTCCGAATAAACGCCTTGCAGCCACGGAACACATACATCATGGCCTTGCCCGCCTCGTCAAAGGCCAGCCGGTAATGCACCTGCATCCACCCCGGCAGCCGCTTGTTGTCGGCCTTGGCGAAGTACACCCTGTGCCGCGCCGCCGTCTCGGCAATGCTCTCGCCGCTCTCCGCGTCCCAGATGGCCGGGTCGGCCACACCCTGTATCTGCTTGCCCTTCAGCCACCGGTGTTCCGTCTCCACCCGATGGATCTCCGCAAACACCTTGTCCGGCGTCCACTTCACGCCGGTATTCGCTTCTCTGGTGCAGCCGTACAGCTCCAGAATGCGGTACAGCGTCCCGTCGTAGTCCACGGCCCACCACCCGCAGGAGAAGGGCCGCGCATAGCCCCAGTCGAAGCTCCGGTAGATCGTCCACTCCGGCGGCACCTCGAAGGGGTCTATCACATGGGTAAAGCGGCGGTCGGCGTAGTGGTCGGGATCGTCGGCGAACTCCTCAAAGAACTGCCCCTCGAATACGTTCCAGTCGCCTTCCAGCCACGCCTTGCGCAGTTTCTCCGGCAGGGCTTCCAGCTGCTGGATATAGTCCGGCTGTGCCGCCATCAGCGCCTTGTTGTCGGTGACGCGGCTCTGGATAAACACATAGTCCTCCGGCCTTTCGCCGCTCTCGAACCGCCGGTCGATGAACAGCCGCTTGATGTACTGGTGGCCTTGCCCGCCGGGGTTGCAGGTGTAGTACACCCGCTTGGGAAAATCGTTGACGCCCCGCAGACAGGCGGTGATGGTTTTCATCTGGTACTCGGAGAGCTGCGTCGCCTCGTCCAGAAAGATCACGTCATACTCCGTGCCTTGCAGCCGGTCAAGGTCGCCGTCCTTGGCGCAGTAGGCGAAATTGATGGTGCTGCCGTTGGCAAAGGCCAGAATCTTGTCCTTGTCGTTATACCGTGCCACCCCCAGCAGCTCAGTACGCAGCTGCCGGATGTGGTTATTCATCAGTTCGGGGTAGGTGCGCCGGACGATCAGCATTTTGATGCCGGGATACCGCACCGCCAGCAGCTTGGCCTTGGTGCGCACGGCCCAGCTCTTACCGCCGCCACGCGCCCCACCAAAGCCGATATGCTTTGCTCTGGCCCGCAGGAATACCGCCTGCCGCTCGTTGGGCCGCTGTATCACAAGCTGTCTCATTCGCTGAACTCCTCCAGTTCTGCGTCCATGGTCAGCTGGGCGGCATTGCTGTCCTCCTCGCTGTCCTTGCCCAGCAGGTCGATCAACACCTTGGCCGACCTTGCATCGCCGGACACGGCTCCATCCCACAGCGCCACCACCATGGCCATCTGGTTGTCAATGTCCTCCGCGTCCAGATAGCGGCGGGACAGCTTATTCCATCGGCGCTTATCCTCTACCGGCAGCGACAGATACAGGTCGGCAGCCTCTTTTAAGCTGCGTTTCCGCCGCCGTGCCGCACCGGACGCCTTTCCACCGGCGGAGCAGATCCTTCTCCGTTCCTCCTCTGTTCGCTGGTCGAAGGGGATAAGATTCTTTTCATTCACATTCATCCTCCTCCAGCACACCCTGCAAGCGGTTACACGCCAGCAGGACATATTTCATAATGCGATATAGATTGCTCAGGCCGCGCGTCGCGCACCGGGATATCGTAGACTTGTTTACCCCCATCTCGCGGGCGACCTCCGTCACCGTGCGGCCCTTCAGATATACCTCGCTCACAACATACTGCTGCATCTCGGACAGCTCCTTTTCCATGACCACCGGCAGCATTTTTATTACCGTAGTAATGACCGGACGGTTATCAAAGAGACTGGAGGAATCTCTCTGCCAGTCTTGAAAAATCTTTCTGTCTTGCAGATACTCGTCCAGAGGCTTGCTTTGCTTTCCTGCGATCTGGTGTCGCATGTTTCTCCTCTCCGTACTTCTGCTTCATGTACTTTGTCACCTGTGATGTTGTTGCCCGCAGCTGTTCCAGCTCAAGGTACCTGCGGTGATATTCCCACCGCTGTGCCGCTGTCTCCGCATTGGCTTCCGCCTCGCGCAGCTCCTTCAGCCGCCCGCGCAGCAGCGCCAGCGATTCCTCATAGCTGGCGATCAGTTCTTTCATTGTCATATCGTTCATCCAATCCAAAAAGAGAATGAGGGCCGCCCTTTCGGTACGACCCTCATTCTCTTCACAGGCTACCCAAGCAGACACGCAGGAGAAAGGTTGACGCCGGCGGGACTCGAACCCGCGCCCTCTTCCGTGCTCTTGCCAACTGAGCTACGGCGCCATGCGGGACAGCCGCGCCGCCCGTACCCATAACCGGCACGGCTGTCCAAAAGGAGAGGTATTCTTATGAAATCTACCAAGGCATCCCAAGCCCAATTACAGCATAGCATACTCAAATGGCTTTTTAAGGCCAACTTTTCACTCGGTCAGCCCGAATTTTTGTGCCACCAGCCGGATAAACGCCGTGTGCCACCGTCTCGCGGTACGTTCCGAAACGTGGCAGGCATCCGCCGCACCGGACAGGGTATGAGAGCGCCGCCAGAAGATCATGTCCACCAGCGCCATCCGCTCCGCACCGGCGGAAAGGCCCCGTGTCACAGCAACAGCCTGTTCCACCGCGCAGCGCTCCCGTTCCGTCACCGCGTCCGGATAGCGCCGGATCATGGCCTTGACATAGCTCCACCAGTCATACCGTGGCCTGCTCATGTCACTCCCTCCAGCCGCACACACGGCAATAGCATCTGTCCTTATGCGGGTCCCACCTGACCTGACGCGCCCCGCATACCGGGCATATCCCGATCGGCTCACGCTTTCCCGTCGGCTCGTCGTGGGTACGGAGCAGTATTCTGGCGTCCCAGCCATCAGGCCGCATATAGAGCATGTACTTGATCCCGTACTCTTTGGCGCAGAGTTCTTCAATGCGGCAGCCCCGCGCACTTTCCCAGCCGGGGGCAAAGATCACCACATCCGCCTGCGCCAGCAGATCCAGAGACCGCGCCAGAAAGCGCAGCGGCATTGTACCGCCCTTCGGCACATTGCTGATATAGCTGTCAAGGATCTCGGTCTCCTCCTCAAATTCAGCGCAGAAAATGTCCGCCATCGTGGCCGCCATATTCCGCACATTCCGGATATCCGCCTCACTTCTGCCCTTCATGGGCTGACTGATAAAAACCTTCATGCTCTTACTCCTTTTCCCATCGTATTTTCATTTGCGCCGGACATAGATCAACCTCCGGCCAGTTCCTCAGTGTCAAATGCGTCCAGATACACCGAAAACTCATCTTCCGTGTTATCATCGACCGCGACGTAAACATGCCCGTCCACCGGGTCGACCACCGAATCACAGTCAAGGAAATCGCCCGTCTCACGTGCAAAGGTATCCTCGTCGATCTCCGTGATCTTGAAATACCGCGCCATTGCTTCCCCTCCTCACAGATCCATCTTCGCCCCGCAGTGTGGGCAGTAGTCTGACCAGCGTTCAGCCCACATATCGCAGCAGGATGACACAAAGCCTGCCGCAACAGCCAGACCACTGCGATAATGCGTTAACCACCGCCCATGCACCACCGGTGCCACGTCGGCGGCGGGTATTTCCATAATGGACTGCAAGTTTTTTGCGCTGCACCCGTCCTGCATTAATTTCGCAAGCACTGCTTCCCGGTCAATGTATTTCGCCATCACTCCACCTCCCTGATCTCGTCTTCGCCGAACTCCACGCCGTCATTGATACACTCCAAAACGCTTTCAACAAAAGCCTCATCGGCACAGGCGTTTAGGTACCTGATAACCTCGTTGGCTAATTGCATAATGGTTTGCTTATTGCTCATTCCTTTCGTCCTCCTATACCGCCACGCAGTCCATCAGCTGCGCCATTGTGGTGATGGTCACGCCGCACCACTCCGGCAGGTTAGCCCGCACCAGCGCGGACGCCACCGGCGGGCACACCGCATTACCGCACCGCGCCACCTGTGCGCTCTTTTTGTACTCGTGGCCCTCATAGTCACGGTCAATGATGTAGTCGGTTGGGAATCCCATGGCATTGTAAAGCTCGCGGGGCGACAGCATCCGCAGCCCAATGTCCGCAATGTAGTACAGGCCTCCGCTGATTTCCAACAGCAGCACATCATCCTCCGCCAGCGTATAGCCGCAGAACTCGTTCAGCAGGGCGCGAATCTCTGGCCAGTATCCCAGATCATCGCTACTGCGCATCTTCGCCAGATGTGCCTTGCACAGCGCAAACTCACCGGCGCTGGTGGTCACGGTCTGCATCGGTTCGTTCATGCCGTGTCCCAGGTTGTCGCCCTTGAACTTCACCACATGGGCCGCACATACCGCATTGTGGTCAATGGTCGTCACCGTCGGCAAAGGATCTTCCGCCTTTTCACCGACCACACCGCCGTAATACTTGGCGATATGCGCCGCCACCACCGCCTCGCGGTCATGGCTTGTCACCGTGTGCATAGGGTCTTGCACGTCCAGCGGCCTGCCGCCGGTGTAATACTCCACCAGACTGGCGCAGGTCAGGCCGTAGCGGTTGGAAGCGTCCACCGTATTGATGGGTGCGCCAAGCCCTGACGCCCGGACATGCTCTGTCTGCTCCGTGTGGTACTGGATCAGGGCCGGTGCCACGATACCGCCGGTATGCTTTGCCGTAATGGTCTTGTGGGCGTCTCCCACCGGCGCGATATGCCCGCCGCCGGAGTGGTTGCACTCCGCAAGGAACGGCGTCACCAGCATCTGGCCACCGCCTCCGCCGGTTCTCACCGTGTTCATCGGCTCTCCGACCGTCGCCCCCACGCTGTTGCTGGTGTTCGTCACCGTCACGGGAGCCAGCAGCGGCTTGCACAGATTTTCCTTTCCGGTGCCGACCACCGTGGGAACCGGCGCGTCAATGTCGTGTACACGGGGCAGCTGTCCTTTGCGTTCGCCGTACCCCGTCGGCACAATGAACGGCTTGCCGCTGCGGATGGTGAACTTGTCCACGCCCCGAATGATCCGCCGCATGGTATTCTTTGCCAGCGGCCGCACGGCTTTCAGGCCGTATCTGTCCATGATCTCCGCCTTTGAAGCAAACACCGACGGGCAGGGCAGGCTCCAGTCGATGATCTCCGCCGCGCTGCGCCACCTAGGCAGACCGTCCGCGCCGGTCTTGCTGTGGGTGGGCTTCGGCCACACGATAGGCTTTCCATCGCAGCGGGCGATCATGTAGAATCTCTTGCGGGAGGTGGGCGCACCGTAGTCCGCCGCGATCAGCTCCCGGTACTCCACGGTGTACCCCAACTCATTGAGTTGGTCGATGAACTTCCGGAACGTGGTGCCCGCCAGCTTCTTCACCGGCTTGCCCTTCCGCACCGGCCCCCACGTCTGGAACTCCTCCACGTTTTCAAGGATAATGACGCGGGGACGTACCTTCGCCGCCCAGCGCAGGGTGATCCACGCAAGGCCGCGAATCTTCCTGTCAACCAGCGCCGCACCCTTGGCTTTGCTGAAATGTTTGCAGTCCGGCGAAAACCACGCCAGCCCTACGGGCCGCCCACGGCACACGGCCACGGGGTCAATGTCCCACACGGACGCCTGAAAATGTTCCGTATACGGGTGGTTGGTCTTGTGCATCCGGATAGCCGCCGGATCGTGGTTGATGGCCAGCGCCACCAATCGCCCCGCGGCGATCTCGATACCCGTTGACGCCCCTCCGCCACCAGCGAAATTGTCAACGATGATCTCACTGTCAAATGTCTCTTGCGCTGTTATCATGTTCCCCTCCTTCAAGTCTGCGCGAAGAAGATACTTTACCCTGTAAAATATCTCTCCGCGACCAACCGAAACACCCCTCTCAAAACAGAGGCATGCGTTTCGGTTGGTCTTGCTGTGCGCAAAGCCTTGCTTTTTCAGCGGCTTCCGGCGTTTCCGCTCCGAGATACTTATGTCCTCCACGAAAAAGGCAGAAAGTATCTCACCAAAATGCCGCCCAAAAGCACAGGCTAAATTGTTCATTGCTCCAGCCCGTCAAAGGCTGCCACCAGAGCGTCCGCATGTTCCAGCGTCCGTTCCAGACGGTAGGCGCTTATGGCCCGTTCCGTCTCCTTATAGCGCCGTGCGGCATTGTCCCAGCATTTCCGCTGGAACTGATACGCGCCCTCGGCCCCGTCCAGTGCCGCCATCAGCTGCTTCTTCATGGCGCTGGCGTCGTCACGGGAGAATACACGGTTCTTGAAGCCCCAGTACAGGGCACGCAGGGCGATGTACTCCGTCACCTCCCGCCACGTCAGCCCCGTGGGCATCGGCTCCCCCTGCATGGCGGAGCGCTCCACTCTGGATACCTCCGCCATCACCGCGCCTCCTTCGGAAGCGACAGATACCAGCACAATTCCGCCACCGCCGCGTCATACCCGTGGCATACGGTGGCGCGGTAGCCCTGCTCTGTCAGTCTCGTCACCCACCAGCGTTGTGCCTCTGACGCCCTGCCGCTGGGCGTTTTCATCTCGATGTACAGGCCGTGAAAGCCGCCGCGTGCCACCGGCAGGCACAGGTCGGGAACGCCCTTTTTCACGCCCATGGCCTTGTCGGCGGCTACCTCCGCTGCGCCACCGGTGGTCTCATTCTTGATGTGGTGCAGCAGTGCCAGTTCCGGCCACCGCTCCCGTATCGAGGGCTGCATGGCCCACTTCATAACCGCCTGCTGATGCTGTCTCTCTGATGCCATCGTTACCTTCTCCCTCCGTTCATCAGCCTGTTCAGGATCTGGCTGGCCTGCCCTTTCGTCAGGCCCTCCGTGTCAAAGCCCTTGCAGCGGCGGCGGATCATCGTCAGCTGCTTGTCCGTGGCGGGATTCCGCCCCCAGCGCTTGACCTCCTGCGTGTTCCAGATATACGCCTGTTCCTTCCGCTGGTTGCAGAGCCATACATAGCAGCTGTCCAGCGCACTTTGCATGGGCCGCTTGTCCGACGTCATGTCCCCCAGCGTGATACGGGTCATGCCCAGCTCATCCTGCGGCGACAGCACCAGCCGCTCATGCCCCAGCAGAGAAAGCACCATCGACCCGTCCGGCAGCTTGAACCAGTTCACGTCATGGGTCTGGTACTTCTGCTCCTTGGCCCACAGGTCTACGATCTCCACGTTCCGTATCCAGCTCTCCGGACAGTCCGAAGCCGCCACCGCTTTCATGGGCAGTTCAAACAGCAGTCCCTCCAGCTCGTTCTGCTTCTTCTTCGGCACGTTGGTCATGTCGATGCCCAGCAGCGACGGGGCCGTGCAGATGGACGCCCGCCCCGTAATGCCCACGCAGTCGATCAGCGTCAGCCGCTCCTTGCCGGGATAGAGCCGCAGCCCCCGCCCCACCATCTGGCTGTACAGGCTGTCAGACTGGGTAGGCCGCGCGATAATCACCGTCTCCACGCGGGGAATGTCCGTCCCCTCCGTGAACACCATACAGTTGACGATGCAGGGAATTTCCCCCGCCGTAAACCGCTCGATGATGGCGGCCCTGTCCTTCGTCTCGCCCGTCACCACCACAGCGCCTGGTATCTTCGCCGCGATCTCGCCCGCATGATGTACGCTGACGGCGAAGATCAGCGTGGCGCCCTTGGCGTACTTTTCGTAAGCCTCGGCAATGGCGTCCGCCGTACCCTCCATGGCTTCGTCCAGTTCTCCCGGCGCGTAGTCCCCGGCGCGGGTATGTACGGCGCTCAGATCGTAGCCGATATCCACCCGCATACAGTAGATGTCGCACAGATAGCCGTTCTGGATACCAAACCGCAGGTCACGGGCAAAGATGATATCCGAAAATACCGTGTCCAGCCGTACCTTGTCGCCCCGGTTGGGGGTGGCGGTAAAGCCCAGCGTCAGCCGGGGCTTGAAGTAGTCCAGTATCTTCCGGTAGGTGTTGGCCGCCGCGTGGTGGGCTTCGTCCACGATGATGGTGTCAAAGGCGTCCGGCGAAAACTGTTCCAGCCGCCGCACCAGCGTCTGTACGCTGGCGCTCACCACCTCCTCGCCATGGCTGTGCTCTCCCGCCCGCTCCACGCCGTAGCTGCAATCGTAGTATTTCATCGGCTGCCGCACCAGTTCCTCCCGGTGGGAAAGGATCAGGTTACGGCCATGCCGTGGAATGTTGGCAAACGTCACCGTCTTGCCCAGCCCCGTGGCCATCTGGCACAGATACGACCCCGGCGGCTGCGCTTCTATGGTCTTGATGCACTCGCGCTGATAATCGCGCAGTTCCATGTCACGCCTCCTATTTACATATGTGTGACCGTGGGACACTGTGGGACTGCCTGTCCCACGCGCAAACCGTTGGTATCAAAGGCTTTGCGGCCACCGTGGGACTGTGGGACATAAAAATACGATTTTTTTATGTCTTTCGTGTGTATTGTATATATTCATCCAATATACACAGCCACTCTACACACAGCCCCTTATAGGGTGTGTATGGGTGTCCCACTGTCCCACACCTTTCAAAAATGACCCGCAAACCGTTGGTATCAAAGGCTTTGCGGGTGTGGGACACATGTCCCACGTTGTCCCACGTTTACAGCGGTAATTCGTCCATTTCTTCCGTTTCTGTCTCAATATCAGGCAGAATCAGGCAAAAACACTCCGTCGGTACGCCGTTGATGCGTCGGGCCTTGGTGTTGTTCCGTCCCCGCGTCTCGATCAGGCACTTCTGCTTCAGCCATGAAACCGTCGCGCCCACGGAGTATCCCGCGTCCTGCAAGACCCGTTCAAATACCGACCGGATGATATATGCCCGATAGCCCTCCAGCGCACCCAGCACGTCCATGGTCTCCGACTTGCCGATCAGCTTGTTGGAGTTCTGCGTCACCCAGTCGCACAGGTACTTATAGGCCCGCTCACCGGCGGACACCGCCGCCTTTGACGCCAGAAACTCCGATATCTGCTCCACGGTGATGGGCTGCTCCGCCCCGTCAAAGATCCAGCGGCAGGCCAGCTCATCCCCCAGCACCACCGCTGCGGCCGCCATAGCCTGCTTTTCCGTGGTGTCCTGCGCCGACAGCGCCCGGAACAGCTCCTGATACCGCTCTGTGATCTCCTGCGGCACATCGTCCCCGTCGGCATACAGCTTCTCCACGAATGCCTTGCCCGCGTGGCCGAAGTTCCGCTTCACCGCGCCGGATACCCGCATACCGTCCAGAATCACCACCCGGTCGGCCTTGCACTCAATGTCAATGACACGGTTTACCGCACCGGCGCCGGACGCCTGCCCCGTCAGGGGGCTTTCTCCCGTGGTCAGAATGCAGTTATGCCATGTGGGCGTCTTGTCCACGCCACCGGCGCGGTTGCCCCTCGTGCGGCCCACACCCTGCGCCAACCGATATACGTCGAAGTTCGTCCGCCCTTTGGCGTCCTTTGCCAGTTGAAGCTCGTCCAGACACAACGGCAGGTTGTTCAGGAACGCGGCGGTTTTCTCCATGCCCACCACCGTCCCGTCAAAGGTCTTGACGTAGCTGCCCACGGACGGGTCGCCCCAAACGCTGGCGGCCACCATCAGGGCCACCGTCTTGCCGGTGCCGGAATCCACGCCCCACAGGTGTACGAAGAAGGGCAGGCATCCCAGCGGCTGCAGCAGCGGCGCGGCAAAGGACGCCGCCAGCACGATCTTGGCCGTTACCGACATGCCCCTGACCTCCGCCGCCATCTCCTTCCATTTGGCAAAGCTGCCCCGCTCATGCACCGTCTGGAACATGGCGGCAAAGTTGGCGTCGCCGTCAAAGATCAGCCCCTCCACATAGGGGGAAAAGCCCTCGCCCGCGATATAGCCGAACCGCCCGATGCTCTTCCGCTCCGGTATGATGTCATAGTTCAGGTTTTCCAAATCGCCGATGTACTTCACAAAGGATTTCGCCGTTTCGCTGTTGACGGCGATGCCGATCCCCGCCAGCTCCGTCACCTTGTTGGCGCTGGCCAGCGTCCGCTTCTCCACGATGCACTTACGCCACACAGCGCCCTTCCGGAACGCCAGCCGCAGCTTTTCCTCGCCGGTGTCGATGTTCACCAGCCGCTCCACCGGCATCACCGGATGGGGACACGCCACGCACTCCACGCCGCCGTAGGTGCGCCGTATCCCGCCGTCGTCGGCTTCCCAGTCCCCGGCGTTCAGCTCCAGCGGCTGCCCGTCAAACCGCGTGGGATTGTCGCCCACATAGATAGTCCCTCCGGCGCTGCTGGCCTTTACCGCCTTGTTGTACTCCCGGTACATCAGCTTTAATTGCCGGAAACCCAGTGACGCGGCATACCGCGACATGGCTTCTATCATCCGCTGGTGGACAAACGGATTGTCCGCATACTCCGCCAGCTCCTCATAGGGCGCCGTGGTATACAGAAAATCCTCCAGCGTATAGTGCCAGCTTGGCACGATCTCTTTTTTATCCAATTCCAGCCTCCAATAACTCATCCAGCCGCGCTTCCAGTCCCGGCAGCGCCTTCAGGGCGTCCGGATACATGGGATGTACCCAGATGGTGCCATCCTCACGCAGCACCGGCGGGAAGTATTTCACCGTGTCCCAGCACTGCCGGTATTCCTCCGCCAGCGCCTGATACTCTGCGCCGCGCCGTGCTTTTTCCGCTGCCTCGGCGCGGCGCTTCTCCAGCAGCGCGGACGTTTTCTTCCTGTCCGGCGCTTCATAGGTCAGGTGCAGTCCGAAGTCGCTGTCCAGCCGCAAGACCGCCTGCTGAAAGGTCAGGTCGAACAGCTTCATCACAAAGTCAATGACCGACCCACCGGCATTGCACCCAAAGCAGTGCCAGCCCCGATCCTCCGGATAGAGCTTCAGGCTCCCGTGGTTGTCCCCCGAATGGAACGGACACTTGATAAATCCGTTCCGATCCGGGGTAAAACCGTAAAGCTCCGCAACCTCCCGCATGGTCAGCTGCTGCCTGATCTGCCTGCCAGCGTCAGAAAGGCAGATCCTCTTCATCCTCGACCTCGCCCCACTCGTTAGCGGACACGTTCACGCCGCCCCCGGCGCTCTTGTAGCCGCCGGAAGAAGAACCGTCCTTCGGGCCGCAGAAGTGGGCCTTGTCCACCGTCAGCTTGACCGCCGACCGCTTGTTGCCCTCCTTGTCCGTATATTCCTCGGTTTCCAGCGCACCCTCCACAATGATCTCCTTGCCCTTGTGGAAGTATTTTCCAATCATCTCGCCCAGACCGCGCCATGCCGTGCAGGAAAGGAACAGCTTCTTTTCATGCTCCTTGTATGTTTCACTCCACGCCACACGGAAGGAACACACCGCCACACCGTTCTGCGTGGTGCGCATCTCAGGGTCGGCCACCAGCCGCCCCTGTACCATCGTCCTATTCAGCATTCGCCCACCTCCCGGTAGTCCACGATGCCCCGCAGCTTTTTGGTCATGCGGCAGTAGGCGCACTTTTCGCAGCGGTGCGGGGCGATCCTGCCCTCCTTGATGGCCTGATACCGTGGGGCGCGATCCTCCACCTCCGCCAGCTTGGCGGCCAACTCACTGTCGGGGATATACAGCGCCCCAATGTCCGGCGCGTCCTCCTTTGTGCCCACCGCCAGAAGAAACGGCAGCATGTGGCCCTCGATGGCCTGATAGATAGCGCCCTGAATGTCGTAGCCGTAAGCCTGAACAAAGGGGACTTTCGCATGCTCCTCTTCCGACCATACATCTTTCATGTCCCGCATGGCCTTCTGATCCACCAAAGCGCCATCGCACATGCCCAGCGCCGCCGCTGTATCGGGGAACCGCTCCACGATCCGGCGGCAGGTGCCGGCGTCCAGCAGGCTGTCTATTTTCACCTTGAAGGGGACGCCCGCGATCTCGCCGGTCAGGATCACCTGCTTCTTTCCGGACATCAGCAGCATATACAGCTCGTCCGCCTCCATCCGGGCGATCACATCCTGCGCGTGGACGTATTCTGCTTTCAGGCCGCCGTCCCGCTTGAATATCTCCGGATGCTGTGCCTGAAACACCGGCAGCTCACCGGAAAAATAAGCGTCGATATAGCCGCCCACCAGCAGCGCCGTGGAAGCGGCGGGGGCATATTCGCCCCGCACCTCCGCCAGTGCCGCCGCCTCGCAGCGGTCAAAAGCCTTGAATTGGGTAGACCCCATATAGGCCATGTTCATCTCAGGGGAGAAATAGTTCTCCGCCGTCACTACAGGCAGACCCATCACAGCACCTCCCCGATCTCACCGGCATTCTCCGGTGTGTTCTCCGCCACCGGCTGCTCCGCAGCGGCGGCTTCCTTGCGCTTCTGGGCGCAGGCAGCGCACAGAGACACGCCGTAATGCTTGGCGGTGTAGGCCGCCAGCCAGCGGGGGTCTTTGCCCATGGCCGCTTCAATGGCGCCGCCGCAATCCGCACAGGGCGGCACTGCCTGCTCTTTCTTGACCCTCGGCTTAAAGGGCCGGATACGGATACCATCCGTAAACCCGCCATCCTGCGGATCACGCACCTTGTGGTCGATGTAAAGCTGGATCTGCTTGCCCATCAGCGTGTCCGCCTTTGCGTCGCCAAACAGCTTACGCAGCGTTTTGCGGTTGGTGGAGTTGATAATGAGGGGTCTTACCTGCATAATGCCCGGCACACGCTCCTCCTTGAACGAAAGCACATCCTTGTTTTCCTTGCCGCGCTGGAGCGTCACCATACCGTTCCACAGTGCGTCAATGGTCAGCACCGGCTCCACATCATCGTCGATGTCCTCAGCGCCGAGATATTCAGAATCACGCATCTGCCCCAGACGTTCGTCGCCGGTCAGCTTACGCAGATTATCTTTTGTCATCATGTTCCTTGGCCTCCTTATAAATTTTCTTCAAACTCGCCCAGCTGTTGCCGTCCAGCACATCGTCCAGCCAGGCTTCTTCCGTGTCGCCCAGCTCTTGAGCGCCCTTTTCAAACAGGTTGATAATGGCGATCTTGCGGCAGTCCGGACACAGGAAGCTGTTCCCATACTTGCTTCCCACGCGCCCGTCGTCCCACGTCACGTGAGCGCAGCAGATATCGCACTCAAACACCTCGTCATAGTCGGTGTCGCCGCAGCAGGGACACACCTTCGCCCCGTGGCCTTTGTCCCAGAAATCGGGATCATACCGGGGCTGCTCAAACTCCCGCCCGGTCGTATTGCATCGGTACATACGCTTCTCCTCTTGACAGGCGGCCCAAAAGCCGCTATCATAAGCTTGTAAAATCTTTTTCAAGGGTTTTGCCCGCCCCGACGGAGTGCCAGCTCCGCCGGGGCTTTTTTTACTTACATCATCACGACCACACGGCCATCGTCGATCATGTCCTTCAGCGCTTCCTCCAGATAGGCCTTGATGGTCTTGCGGGCTGCCAGCTTCCACATGCCGCCGTCCGCCTCCGTGAAGGTAATGCCCCGCTCGTCAATGCGGATCAGGAACAGGCCCTCCGGCTGCTCCACCTCCTGGAAGGTGCGGTAAGGCCGCAGCTTCACCAGCGGGCGGATGGTGCTGTTCTGCTGGAGCGAAACGCCCTTCTGCGTGACCACCGTCGTTGCCACGCCAATGTCGTTGTAGGTGACTTTCGCGCCGCAGGTGATCTGGCTCAGCAGCGTCAGCGTGTAATCGCGGTCGCCGCCCTCCTGAAAACGGGTCTGCAAGGCCACAGCCGCCTTGTCAAAGGCCATCTTCACCTCGCTGTCCCAGCCGGGAACGTCCTTTGCCTGCGCCTCGTAGTAGATAATACGTTCCTCCCGCAAGTCCTTCTGCGGATGGCCGAAGCAGACCACGGTCATGTGATCCTTCACGGACAGATACAGCTTGTCCGCACTGCTGGCAGTGCTGTCACCACGGACACCCTCCGTCCTGACCATCTGCACCAGCGCGTCCAGACTGTTCAGGCACAGGCAGGACTGGCAGACCACCTCCGGGATGATCTCCCGCGCCTCGCCGTCCTTGTCTACCACATATGACTTTCCGAGTGCATCCTTGTAGATTTCCGGCTTTGCCAGTTCCTCGATCTTCTCAATGGCTTCTTTCAACATGGTTCTTTCTCCTTTTATTCAAAATTGACCAGCTTCAAGCGGGCCGGTGCTTCCTGTTCGCTTCCGTCAACGGCAATCTGGCCGGGGATCTGCGGCACCATCTCCACCACCGTATGCTCGTCCACGGCGTACAGCATCGTGGTGGCGGGGTTGGACGGGGCCAGCGTCGTCTTGACCAGACAGTTGACCACGATGTTCTGGCGGGTGTCGTCGGGGCAAAGCTCCAGCGTGATGGTCACTTTGCGCTTCGCCTTGGCGGCTGTGTTGGGGTCGAAAATGTTCTCCATCAGGTGCGGCATTTCATAATCGACGCGCTCCTGAAAGGCGCCCCGGCACATCTGCAAGATAGACCGCTGGGCTTCTTCTCGGTTTTCGATCTGCAAAATAATTCCTCCTTTTCAGCGGGCGTTGCCCGCAAAATTATCTCTTGTGCCTGTGTTCCATCCGGGCCTTCTTCGCGGAGGCTTTCCGTCTCCCGGCAGTGGCGTCCCGCGACGCTTCTGCGGCTGCGGCCCGTGCGGCATACACCTTATCCCGCGCCGCCCGGTACTCGGCGTACCCGTGCCGGCAGTGCAGCATGCAGTCGCCGCTTCTGTCCGGACAATCCGGTGTACAGGGGCTCTGCGGTGTCACCTGATGCTCCAACATCACGCTCATACCGCCACCCCCAGTACCTCCAGCAGCTTGTCCCGTTTGCGGAAGGTCTCCAGCGGCAGCGCCCCAGTCTCCAACCGCGAGATCGTCACCTGACTTACGCCTACGTCTGCGGCTACGGCGGCCTGTGACCAACCCAGACGCATGCGGGCTTCCTGCAAGAACCGCTGCCCCTCGGCATACCGGCGCTGATTTTCCCGGTAATATCCGCTGGCATACTTGGCGATCAGCACGGAGTTCTCCCGCCGGTACGCGGCGAAATACGGCTTGTTGGCCGCGTAGTACGCCTTGGAATAGGCTTTTCTTGCCTCGCTCATCACCGCCGCCCTTCCAGCCGGTCGATCAGGTGCATGAACTGCACGGCCACGGTCAGCGCCCCGATATAGATCATGATGTAGGCGATCATGCGCACACCGTCCTTTCTGCGATCCATTTGTCCAGCAGGGTCTTGAAAATCTGGAACGACCGGCAGCCCTCCGCGCTGACGATGCAGATGCCGAACGGATACTGCCCCTGCTGGATACCGTTCGCCAGCGCCGGATTGGAAATGCTCAGACCGTGCTGCCGCAGATACGCGGCGGTTTGATTCAGTGTTAATGTCTCGATCATTGGTATCTCCTTCCTGTGGTAAGGCGTATATAGTGGGATTATGACACTCCCGCACACAGCAGCCGGAAGGTTTCCCGCCCCTTGGGCGTCACCAGCGTCTGCGTCCCGCTCCACTGTGTCTTTTCATTGAAGCACTCCTTCACCTCGAAAAGGCCGTTGTTCTTCTGCTCATACGGCAGCAGCTTACCCTTCTTGTCCCGGTAGACGTACTTCTTATCCAGCAGAAACGCCACAAACTTCTTGGGCGGGATATCAAGCTGCTTGGCGGTCTCCCGGAAGTTGGTCAGCGTGTTCCGCTCCACCAGCTGGTCGAAGTAGTCCGCCTTGGGTGCCATGATCTGGTTCTCAACAGCGAGTGCAGAAAGTCGGGCTTCCCGTTCGGCTAACGTCTTTTGCGCCACCATCAGCGCCTTTGCCATCAGCTCCTCCGGACTGAGCCGCTCCTGACCGTTCACATATCCGCCGTGCTTCCGGATGCTGGGCAGCACCTCTGCCGTCACCCACTCTGTGAACTTCTCCGCCGTGGGCAGCTTTGAGCTAAACACCAGCCGATACAGGTCACTCTCCGGAATGAAGGACATTTCCGTTGCCCGTGTCGCAGGTGTGCCGTCTGCTTTCTCGCCGGTCTGTACCCATGCGTCGCGTTTCACGACACCCCTGCAATGGCGCGAAAGCGCATCTCTGGGATTGGTATACCCCAGCGCCTTTGCCACGTCGCTGCCGCAGAAGAGCACCCTCCCGTCCTCTTCCAGCGTCCGCACCTCCCCGAACTCCGGGTTGTTAAAGATCATCAACTCGTTCATTGCAGTTCCTCCTTACTCTCCTTGCTGCGCTGATATGCCGCATCGATGGCCGACTGCATGGATTCCTGCAACTCCAGCAGCTTGAAGAGTACCAGCAACAGCGTGTTGCTGCACTTTTCCGTCGTTCCCGTCTTATCTGCCGGTGAATAGGTCTCCAGCGCATCGATTGCCAGCCGCAGCGGCGCACAATACAGATCCAGCTTGCTCTGGACATCCTCCATCGCAGTTGCTGCATCCCAAAATGTCCAAGTCTTCGCCATGATTAAAAACCTCCTTGTTGTGCTTCAACAACCCGCATATAAGCCAATGCAAGCTGCTGTTTTTCTTCTGATAATGCGTCAAAACGCTTTGCCAGTGCTTTTGCTTCCGGTGAAATATCATCTGGCTCTCGTCCCATCAGGTAATCAATCGAAACGCCAAACTCGTCCGCAACCCGCGCCACATTGCTAATGCTGGGATCGACTACGCTCCACCTTCGGATCGTGGCATTCGACAAACCGCAGATTTTTTCAAGTCCACTAATCGTTACTCCTTTTTCTTCACAAAGGCGTCTGACTCTATCAAATAGCAAAAAACCGCCCCCCTTCTTTAGAAATTAAGCTATTGACAACGATTAGATTTTGTGCTAACATCAGCATATAAAAAGACCTGCCAGTCTTTTAACACAATTTGTTAGCAATTTCCTAATTAAAATCGTTGGCTTTGATTTGCTCATTAGGAAATTTGCGACGTTGTTTCGCCTGTAGCCTAAATATACCATCATTTACAGCCTATGTCAATAGCCTACAGACGAATTTTTTGAAAATTTGTGAGGGGGTTGTCTTTTTGACATTGGTTGAAAAAATTAAAAGCCTCTGCGATGACAGAGGCATAACGTTTGCTGCATTAGAACGTAGGTTGGATTTTGGAAACGGAACCATTCGGAAGTGGGACAACGCCACACCTTCTGGTGATAAACTTGCTCGAGTGGCTGATTTTTTCAACGTTTCTGTTGACTATTTGCTCGGAAGAAATGAAGATGATAGCCAAATTTCGGGGCTTGATAAGCTTTATTTCAGCATAGCGAAAGACGCTCAAGACAGCGGCATCGATCCAGAAGATTTACGTGCCGTAATTGGCATTATCGCAAAACGAAAGAAGGAGAAGTGACCGAATGCAGTCTCTGCGATACACCAAATCCCTGCTATACAAAGAAATTGAGAAAATTCGTCAGTATATTGATATTCGTGATACTGATTACCCATTAAATATGGTGGCAATTGCCGAATCTGGTGGATTATCTGTTGATACCCACGATTTCAAAACGCGAGGATTAAAAGGGATTCTAGCCATTGACGGTAATGAAGGTCACATTATTCTGGACGCCAAAGAATCTCGGTTTGAGCAGAACTTTTTTTGCGGTCACGAGTCTATACACTTTTTACTACATCGAGACGTCGGGCAAACATCATTCCAGTGTTACGATCAGGTAAAGCCAAAGCAGAATCGTTTTCTTGAATGGCACGCAAACGAAGGTGCCGCTGAACTATTGGTTCCTTACCACTTATTTATTCCGCGGCTTCTTCAGATGTATAATCCCGTTCTTGGTTGTGGAGATTATGAAGTGGCTGTAGACACGCTTTCGTCTGAATACGGAGTTTCGGATATGGTGATCCAAAACCGCATAGAAAATCTCAAGTATGAAATTTACCAAGTCGCAAAAGGGACTCCCATTTCTGATATACTCATTTTGTCCAAAACCCAACAAGAGCGGCAAGGTATAACAATTCCTTCCTGTCGCGACATTTGGTATGCAAAATGCTTTTCGGAAATGGCGTAAAACCAAGAAGGACACGGCTATGAAGAAATTCCTGCTTTGCGCTGTCTGTCTCCTGTTCTGTGTCGTCGTTGCCTTTGCCCATCCGGGCAGCACCGACAGCAACGGCGGGCATTATGACCGCTCCACGGGTGAATATCACTATCACCACGGGTATCCCGCCCACCAGCACACCGGCGGAATTTGTCCATATGATTATGATGACCGCACAGGCTGGAACTCAGGTACATCCGGCGGCTCAAGCTCCTCAAATGCCACACGCGCGGAACCGCAAGCTGATGATACCGACAACGGTTTTAAAATCAGTCTAGGCCTTGTCGTTTTTCCCTTGTTTCTGCTGGGCATATTTGGTTTCTTTGATTGGGCTATATCGCACATACGCAGCTTTTTCAAGAATTGTGCCTTTGTGCTATCCGGTAGGTCAAGAAAAGCAGCCGCACAACTACGAACAGAATTGGACGAGATCAAAGCCCACTATCAACGTCTGGCAAACATCCCTATGGATGATCTCCTCCGAACAGAGTTGGACGAAATCAAGGCCGGCTATCAACGTCTGGCAAATATCAATGTGGATGATCTCCGGCGCTCATGTCACGTTCCCGCCGATTCTTTCCTATCTGCCGCTGACCTGCTTCCTTACTCAAATGATGATATCGGGCCTTTTGGCCGATATACTGTGTGGCTAAACCACAGGGGTGATATTTACCATGATCCGGGGTGCAGGTATTTCTCTGCCGATCGACCGACAAACGCAATCAATTTGCCACGGAATGCCCAGCCGTGTAGAAAATGTCGCCCACTTCTCCCTGACACGACGTGGGTCTCTCCATACCGAAGTGTTCTAAAGGCTTTGCGCAATTTCCATGTACACGATAAGTTTCCCGAATAAAAAAGACTACCAAGGAGTACTACATGAAAAAGATTTTTATTCTTTTCCTTACTCTTACAACTCTTTTCACTATGTCTGGGTGTTACTACACAGAGGATGATATAGAAACACTCCGGTACAATGCTTGGGAAGAAGGCTACCAGGAAGGATTTGATGAAGGGCGCGCTGAAGCATTCTTTGACGTACGTGACGACTATGCGTTTGGGTATGACATCGGCTGGGATGAGGCGCTTAAGGAATATGGCGTTGATGATTCCGGTTCAGACACCAAGATTGGGACAGGCTTCCGTGACGGTTGGGCAGACGCACTTTATGAATATGACATAACCCCATAAGCAAAAAAAGACTGCCCCGGTCTAGCACACCGGAGCAGTCGTGTAGAACATATCCGCCTTACCACAGGGAGTAGTCTACCCTTTTATGGTAGCATACCCGGAAAGGAATGTCAAATGCTTTGCAAAACATGCAAACAGGAAATGCCGGATTCATCCGCATTTTGCCCGTGGTGCGGGAAAAAGCAGGCCGCAGCGCCCCGCAAGGCGTTGAAGCGCCCCAACGGCACCGGAAGTGTCTATAAGCTCTCAGGCCGCCGCAAAAGGCCGTGGGCAGCCTCCAAGAACCGTGTTATTATTGGCTACTACGAAAAGAAAACCGACGCGCTGGCGGCGCTGGAAAAACTCTCCGGCAAAAGCCTTACCGAACGGTATAATATGACCTTCAAAGAAGTCTTTGAGGAGTGGAAGGTTGAGCACTACCGCGAGATCGGCGAGAAGGGCGTTGAATCCTACGACCGCGCCTATGATGTATTCGAGCCGCTGCACGACCGGAAGTTCCGCAGCCTCCGCACCGCAGACTTTCAGGCCGTCCTTGATAAGTACATGGATAAAAGCCATTCCACGGTGAACAAATACAAGCAGCTCATCACCCAAATGTCCACATGGGCCGTGCGCGAGGAAATCTGCACCACCAACTTTGCCCGGTTTGTGAAGCTGCCGGAGAACGTCAAAAAGGAAAAAGAGATTTTCACCGCCGCCGAGATCAAAAAGCTGGAGAAGGACGGCAGCGACGCCGCCAAGATCGTCCTCATGCTCCTTGCCACCGGCATGCGCATCGGCGAACTGTTCAGCTTGCCGCTGAAAGACTACCACAAGGATTATGTGGTGGGCGGTGAGAAAACGGAAGCGGGCAAAAACCGCATTATTCCCATCCGACCGGAGGGCAAAGCCTACTTTGAATATTTCGCCCAGAAAGCCGATGGCAATCTGCTCCTGTCCGGCTACGAGGGGCAGAAAGTGCCCGCCAACTTCCGCCGCCGGGACTACTACCCCCTGCTGGAAAAGCTCAAGATAAAAAGAAAGACCCCCCATGCCACGCGGCACACTTACGCCACCCGCGCAGTCAAGGAAGGTCTTGCCCCTGAAATTCTTCAAAAAGTCCTCGGCCATGCCAATTATTCCACCACCGCCAACGTCTACACGCACCTTGACCCGGAAACGTTAATAAACGCGGTTACTAACACGTTACTAACAAATGCAAAAATGTCAGAACATGAAAAAACCTCGTAACCCGCATGGTTACGAGGTTTTTCTTGGTGCCCCGTCGGGGATTCGAACCCCGGACACCCTGCTTAAAAGGCAGGTGCT
>ERZ808267.89-NODE-89-length-42551-cov-4.695901_pt1 | contig 42551 bp, 69 predicted proteins | sample MGYA00521241_ERZ808267 | MGnify/ENA primary metagenome ERZ808267 (study PRJEB31516, sample SAMN03275592) | gut metagenome | biome: mammalia-associated habitat; material: feces | host: Papio cynocephalus | place: Kenya | collected 2012-07-19 ...
GCGGCATCTGCCACGGGCAATCGGGGCGCGGCATCTGCCACGGGCTATCAGGGCGTGGCATCTGCCACGGGCGATCTTGGCGTGGCATCTGCCACGGGCAAAGCCGGCGTGGCTCTCGCGGCAGGCACCCGGGGAAAAGCAAAGGGCGCGCTTGGTTGTGCAATCTGCTGTGTGGAGCGCGGCGAATGGGACGGTGAGACGTGTCCCGTTATCGCAATCAACGCGGCCATTGTCGACGGCGAGAGGATAAAGGCAGATACGTGGTATATGCTCAAAAACGGAGAATTTGTCGAGGTGGCAGAATGACGGGTTATAGGATTCGGCTGCTCGGAGAGTTTGCATTGATCGTGGCTTTGGCTCTGGCCGTGATTGAACTCCTTGTCTTGGGCGCGGCGCAGGCGGTGCAGCCGAAGGAGCCGCAGCCCGCAATCGCCACTGCGCCACCCGCGATAGAGACACAGACCCAAAACGACTCCACCAAGACGCGGCAGCTCGAGTATACGGTCGTGCTGCTTGGGTCGGAAACGGAGGAACCGGCAAGAAATGATTTGGATGATTTGCGCGGCTTTGACGGTGTCCTGACGGACTGTACTGTTACTTACTACTGCTGCGAGGCACGGCCTCATATCTGCGGCGGCGGGACGGGAAAGACAGCGACGGGCACAGACGTCACAGCTGGCAGGTCGGCAGCCGTCGATCCCTCTGTGATCCCTCTGGGCGCAGAGATTTGGGTGGATTACGGAGACGGTGTGCTGCAGTCTTACGTTGCGGAGGATACCGGCAGCGCGGTCGGCGGGGCGCACATTGACCTCGCTGTCGCAACGCATGACGAGGCGCTTGCGCTCGGCACGAAAACGGCTACGGTATGGTGGTCGCGATGATCCACTATCCTTGCGCCGACTGCCCGCATGACGATCAATGCCGCGGCCTCGGATGCAGTAGATGGCAATCCTATTTCATGGCTCTATGGGGCGCGCTGCGCAGGAAATGCAGCCGCGAGCCGGAACCGCCCGCAGATACACAACCGATCAGCCACAGAGAGTATGTGTTTTCGCACATATTTACAATGCTTTGGAGGTAAAAATGCACGTCGACAACGAAGATCCCCGGCAAAAACCGCCGGTCGCGTGGTGCGCCTATTGCGGCGAAGAGATTTACAGCGGCGATATGATCCGCAAAGGTGAGGAAGGACGATTCCATAAAGAGTGCCTTTCCTGTTTCCTTCGCGACAAAATCGACGAGGACGATCTTTTCGCACAACGGATCGCTGACGAACTCGGATACGAGGTCGTAGAAGCATGAAAACTGGAAAACTTTACATCCCGTCTGCTGCTCGCGTAACACTCAGTTTTGAAAAAGATCATATATGTTGTGCTTTTTGCCCCTGTTTTGAGACTTACAGCCGCGCGCAGTGCCGATTGACCGGTGAGTACATCGTAGATAAATCTGGACGCGGGTACTGGTGCCCGCTGGAACTGGAGGACGAAACAAATGAATATCCGAGAAAAACTGACCCTGATTCAGCAGGAGTTGAAAGCCCCGAAGAGCAAGAAGAACAGCTTTGGGAATTACAGCTACCGGAGCTGTGAGGACATTTTGGAAGCCGTTAAGCCTATTTTGGCTGAGCACTCTTGCAATTTGACGCTCGACGACGAAGTAATCCTTGTCGGCATCCGAACTTACGTGCGTGCCACAGCGACTTTATCTGACCATGAATCTGAAGAAACAATTTCGGTACACGCTTACGCGAGAGAGCCGGAAAGCAAAAAGGGATTTGACGAATCGCAGATTACCGGGGCTGCAAGCAGCTACGCCAGAAAATATGCCCTGAACGGTTTACTCGCGATTGACGATGCAAAAGACGCAGATACCGATGAGTACGTAGAGAGCAGTAGATCCACCACGAAGAAACAGAACAGCTCGCGCGATAAAAAATCAGACATCAACAATCTTGTTTTTAAGTGTGCCGACTGCGGCTGCGAAATCACATCCGCCACATACGACGGGAATGAATACGCGCCGAGCCTGATCGCGGAACAGACAACAAAAAAGTGTGGCAGGGCCTTGTGTTGGAACTGCTATATGAAACGGTAGTTTGGAGATCGGGCAAGGACGGGCGATGTTTGAGATCGAATTTACCGCCGCGGATTGGTCAATGGACGCGTCCGGCACATGGCTGCGCCTGAAAGCGGAATCCGCCAGCTCGGTGAGGTGCTTCCTTGACGCGCTGAAACCTGGCAAAAAGTATGTCGCGGCAATTAAGGAGTGGCGGCAAAAGCGAAGCCTTGACGCAAACGCCTACTGCTGGGTGCTCTTGAATAAACTGGCGGACAAGCTGAATATGTCGGTCACTGATCTGTACCGTCACTACATCCCGGATGTGCCAGAGAACAGCCAAATCGTCTGCGTTCCTACAGAGGCAGTCGAGAAGCTGCGCAAAGGCTGGGAGCACAACGGGATCGGCTGGTGCTCGGATACATTAAAAAGTAAGCTCCCCGGCTGTACGAACGTCGTGCTCTATTATGGCAGCTCTACGTTTGATACCAAGCAAATGTCCCGCCTAATCGAAATGATTGTCACGGACTGCAAATCTCTTGGAATCGAGACACTGACGCCGGAAGAGCTTGCGCGACTTGGGGGGGGGGAATGGGGTGCATAAGGAGACCAAAGCCACCGGCATCCAGCCGAGCGTGAAAAGTCTGGTATTTGATCGCGACGGCGGACGGTGTGTCCTATGCGGCGCTCAGGGCGCGCCTAGCGCCCACTACATCCCGCGCAGTCATGGCGGGCGCGGTATTGAGAAAAACATCGTTACGCTCTGTTGCAACTGCCACAGACGCTATGACCAGACGTCAGATAGACCGTGGATCCGGAATTATCTGCGAGACTATCTGCGATCGCACTACGAAAACTGGAACGAACAGGAACTTGTATATAGGAAAGGAACATGAAAATGTTGAATCACATCACATTGATGGGTCGATTGACCCGAGACCCGGAACTTCGGCATACGCCGAGCGGCAAATCGGTCGCGTCGATCACGCTCGCAGTCGACCGCGACTATACTGCCCCCGGCGCAGAAAAAGAGACCGACTTTATTGATGTTGTCCTCTGGGGCAATACGGCAGAGTTCGCAAGTAAGTACTTCAGCAAGGGTCGCATGGCAGCGGTCTCAGGGCGGCTGCAAATCCGCAACTGGCAGGACAAGGACGGCAACAAGCGCCGCAGCGCAGAGGTTGTCGCAAGCAGCATCTACTTTGCGGACAGCAAAAAAGAGACGTCCGACACGCAGGAGTTTTCGGATCTTACGGACGACGATCCCGATTTACCGTTCTGAATGAGGGCTGAAAAATGCCGAACAGAATTATTCGAGAAAGCATCTGCACAAGCGATAGCGTAGACAAACTTTCGTGGTTTGAAGAAGTTCTGTTTTACCGGCTCATTGTAAACTGTGATGATTTCGGACGCTTTGATGGGAGGGCGGCGGTAGTTAAAAACCGCCTATTCCCCCTGAAAGAAAACCTCACGCTCAAAACTGTAGAAAACGCTCTTCATGGATTGGCGAGTGCTGGATTGATTGCCCTGTATGTGTTTGAGGGCAAGCGCTTCCTTTACCTACCAACATGGGGCAAGTATCAGACGCAGCGTGCAAAGGTTAGCAAATTTCCGTCACCTGATGACGGAAAACAGGCGAATGAAATCATTTGCAAGCAAATGAATGCAGATGTTCCCGTATTCGAGAATCGAGAATCGAGAATCGAATTCGCTATTCGAGATGCGGAAGATAGCGCAGAGCCGCAAGCGGACTCCGCGCCGCCAGCAATCCTTTTGCCGCTGAATGACGGGACGGAATATCCTGTCCCCGTGGAGCAATGCCATGAATGGGCGGGCTTGTACCCTGCTGTCGACGTGATACAGCAGCTGCGGAATATGCGGGGCTGGCTGGACGCAAATCCAGCAAAACGGAAGACAAAGCGCGGGATCAATGCGTTTATCGTCCGCTGGCTTGCCAAAGAACAGGACAAGGGCGGGACAACGGGTGCGAGCAGCGGCCGCGCTGCGAAGCCAGGATACGCCGTCCAGCGGCACAATGCGCCGCTCGATGATGTCGAGCGCGCCGCTGTGGAGCGGCTGCTGAAAGGAGGCAGAGCATGAAATGTCCATGCACGCAGCACTGCCCGCGGCGGAGCGCGGAGTGCCGGATCAGCTGCGAGGAGTATCTGGCGTATGCAGAGCAGAAGATGGCGGAATATGCGCGCAACGCGGCGCGCCGCAACAACGACGGGAACACGCCCGCACTGGAGCGACGGGTGCGGAACCGGGATAAAATGCGAAAGGAAGGAAGAATCAAGTGAGGGAAAAAAGGACGGAGAGTTCCGCAGCAGCGTCTATGAACAGCGCCCGGCGTATGCGGATTTTGATGCACCGGCAAAGTTTCAGGCGATCCAGAGCATCATTGCGAAACGGCTGAAGCAGCATCCGAACGCGATGTGTTCGTATTCCGGCGGGAGCGACAGCGACATCATGCTGCACATGATCGAGACGGCACGCGAGATCTTCGGCCTGCCGCCGGTCAAATATTTCTTCTTCGAGACAGGGCTCGAAATGGAAGCCACGCGCCGCCATGTAAAGGCAATGGCAGAGCACTACGGCGTGGAAATTCAGACTGTTCGCCCGAAGAAAAACATCGTACAGGCGACGCGCGAATATGGACAGCCGTTCGTTTCGAAGATCATGTCCGCAGGCTTGGAGTCGGTGCAGAAGAAGAATATTCCGCTTTCCATCGCCGACGAATACGATCAGGCGGAAGACAAGGCAACGAAGCGCAGGGAGCTGAAAGAACGGTATCCGGGCTGCGAGCAGGCGATCAATTTTTTGTGCTGCTGCAACTCGGCGGGCGAACCGCGCCCCAATATCCAGTTGGTCATCAACAGTTCCAAGTACATGCTGGATTTCATCAAAGAAAATCCGATCCCATTCCGCGTCAGTAACAAGTGCTGCGACATCTGCAAGAAACAGCCTGCGCACGCCATCGAAAAGCAGTTTGACATGGTCATTACCGGCGAGCGCCGCGACGAAGGCGGGATGCGCTCCGTGCCGCGCGGCGACAGCTCGACGATGTGCTTCACGGAGACGGCGGCGGGCAAGTTCCGCCTCAGACCGCTGTTTTACGTTTCGGACAAGGACAAGCAGTGGTACAAGGACTACTACGGTATCCGGTATTCGGACGCTTACGAGGTCTACGGGCTTAAACGCACAGGCTGCTGCGGATGCGCGATCTCGGCAAGGGCTGCGTCCGATCTGGAGCTGATCCGTCCGCATGAGCCGAACGTCGTCAAGGCGGCATGGGCGATCTTCGGTGACAGCTACCGCTACCGGGCACGGTACAACGAGTATAAGGCTATGCGGCGGGAACAAGAAAAGGGCGTAAAGGATGAGAAGCCGGAGAAACTGCTGGGGCAAGTGACCATGGAGGAAATGTTATGACGGAAAAAGAGATCGTGCAGGCGCTGCGGATTTGCGCTTCGCACAAAGAGAACGGGTGTGCGCTTTGCCCACAACGGCCGTTTGTGTATTGCCAGGAGCGTCTCACGGATGAAACTATCCGACTGATCGAGCGGCTGAGCGCCGAGAATGCGGCGCTGCGGGATGAAATGGAGGAACTGCGTAAATGACACAAGACGAGCTTACAAAGGCGCTGCGGAGCACCGATAGTGAGGTGGGCATTGCAGCTGCAAATATGATCGAGAATCTGACAATGGAGAATAGGGCACTGCGGTATGCGGCACGCAGCAGCAAGCGCACAGAGCAAGTCCCTTATCTGAGAGCATTGGTAGGAGAGCTGCGCAAGGAACTTGAGTGGAAGGACATGGTTATTGCTCTAGCGCAGAAGAAGCAGGCAGAGGCGGAATATGAGAGGGACTTGCTGCGGGAAGAATTGACGGAGGCTGACGAATGGAGCGACTGACTGAAAAGCATTATCTTGCGGAAGACCATTACATGAAATGCTCTGGGAATTGCCATGTGGATATGGATTGCATAGATTGCCCAGCATTCGACCGACTTGTGGAGCGTCTTGCCGCGTATGAGGACACGGGGCTGACGCCGGAAGGCGTTGAATATGCGCTGCGTTACCTCAATTCGACGAGCATAGCGGAAATAAAAGGCTTCGAGGGCGTGTCGGTTGATCGCCTGCAAGAGCTGGCTGCGGCGGACAAAGAGGGGCGCGTGGTCGTGCTGCCGTGCAAGGTGGGGGATACAGTTTACCTCGTCAACGGCAACACGATCCTGGAATTCACGGTGGTAGGGTACTCTGTCGACGAAACAGGTATCTCTTGGGTTTACAGCGAGTACGCCGATAAAACAGGACATACGTATGAGCGCACATTCAGCCCCGACAGGATCGGCAAAGACATATTTTTGACCCGCGAGGAAGCGGAGCGGGCTCTGAAGGGCAGGAAAGATGGATAAATTGAAGCCATGCCCGTTCTGCGGCGGCGAAGCGGCGTTTTTAGGAGAAACGCAGTCGATCAAGTGCAAGCGGTGCGGCGGTGCGTTTATCGTCACAAATCCGCTCATAAGCAGGCTGGAAGTCAGCGAAGCGTGGAACAAGCGAAGTGGAAAGGATGCCGACCATGGATAACGAATATATCAGGCGGGATGTTGCACTGCGGGCGGTGGCGAAGCGTTACGGTGCGTGCCGTAGTCCGGCGCAAAACCGGCTGCTCGATGAGATCAGAAATGAGATCAGGCGAGCGCCTGCCGCCGACGTTGCGCCGGTGGTGCATGGGCGGTGGATTTACCATGATGACGGTGTGATCACTTGCAGTGAATGTGGCAACGCAGAATCCAGTGACAGCTATTATTGCAGGTATTGCGGGGCGAAGATGGATAAGGAGGATGCAACATGAAAAAAGCGATTATTTTGATTCTGGCGGCGGTGCTGCTGGCTTTTGCCCTTACGGGATGCTACGAGGCAGACAAGGTCAATCACAACATGAGCGTGGCGGCGGACAATTTTGCCTGCGAGCGGCGAATCACGGTATACAATGCACGCACGGACACAATCATCCTGTACGCAGAGGGGTATATGTCGATCTCCAACAACGAAGAATCAGAGCTGATCGTGACGTGTAAGGTCGGTGCGAATGAGTACAAAAAGAATTACATCTACCTCAACGACTACACGCTCTACGTGGTCGAGGACATTACAGGGACGCACGCCGACCCGTATCATTATGTGATCGAGTTCCATACGGAATTCCCTGTGGCGGTGGAGGTAAAGCCGTAAATGGAGAGACTGACAAGCTGGAATGAGGATTGTGTGCAGATAAACGGGCACGCGCTGGCTTATGCGACGATAGGCGAACTCGTCAAGATGGCGGAGCGCCTCGCGGAATATGAGGACTCCGGCCTTTCGCCGAAAGCCTGTGCCGAGGCCAGAGAAATTGAAGAATCTCTCTCCGGAAGCGGGATGGCTATCCGTCGCATGGTCGAACTGATGCGGGCGGACATCGAAGGAAGAAACATGACGCTTCCCTGTAAGCCGGGGGATACAGTCTGGCTGTCTCAACTGTTCTACACGCGTCCGCAAAAGCCTATCTCGGTCACAGTAGACGCAATCCGAATCGACAAAAACGGTGTAATGATTATCACCGGGAAACGCCGGTTTTATGAAGAAGCCTTCGGGAAGACGGTGTTTCTCACCGAAGAGGACGCTGTAAATGCTTGGGAAGAAACGGAGGAAATTGTGTGAGCCATATCCTTGCAATTGACCCCGGCAATGTACAGAGCGGCTATGTTCTGGTCGAGCACGACGGCGAAGAGATTCGCCGCGTGCCGGAGGTCGGGAAGGTCGACAACACCGACATCTTCCGCGTGCTCCGGACAAGCATTTCTCCTGACGGCGTAGATGTCGCAATCGAAATGATTGCGGGCATGGGGATGCCGGTCGGGCAGGAAGTTTTTGATACGTGCTTCTGGATCGGGCGATTTTGGGAGGTCGCGACGCTAGCAAGAGGCGTCCGAAGTCTGAAAAAGGTCTTCCGCCGTGAGGAAAAGCTTAACCTGTGCGGCAGCATGAATGCCAAAGATGCAAACATTCGGCAGGCTCTTGTTGACCGCTACGCGCCCGGACAGCCGAACTATGGCAAGGGAACAAAGAAGAACCCCGGTTTCTTTTACGGGTTCTCGGCGGATATGTGGGCGGCAATGGCGGTCGCCGTAACGTATTTTGACAAATACATAAAGGAGGTCAAGCTATGAAAGGGCTTGCAAAGCGTATCCGCAGCAGCAATCAGCAGTATTTCGACGCCGGGGTCACGGCTGGCGCGCAGAAGATGTGCGATCTGTTTCTGGTAGCGTTGCACGAGTCCGGCCTTGTCCGCACGCCGACAAAAGCGAAAGAGCTGATGGCGCTCGTCGATGATCTGGATGCCGAATATGGAATCGCGTGGAAAGGTGAATCAGAATCCGACGAGGCGATTGCAAAGATCGACTATGTACTGAAAAAGTTGTGCGGCGACGCATTCCAGCCGTTTTTCGAGCGGAACGACCTGATTCTGGATTGGTGGGAAAGGAGTGGAAACCGTGGAACAAATTAAAGGCGCGAAATATGACGATGGAAAACTCCGGCTGTCGCTTGTGCCGCCAGAGATCATCACGGCGGTAGCCGAAGTGCGAGAATACGGAAAGAGAAAATACGCGGACGCCGAGGACTGGCGCAGCGTACCGCGCGAGAAGTGGCAGGACGCCCTCCTGCGCCACGTTTTGGCGATATGGGATAATCCGCTGGCAATCGACGAAGAAAGCGGCCTTCCGGCACTCTGGCACGTTGCAACGAACGTATCGTTTTTGTGCGCGGCATACAAAATTGAGCTTCAGGATAAACAAATAGAATGGGCGAAACGAAAGATTAACGGTTTGAAGGAATTCTGCGAACAGGAAATTGATGGCGTTCCGGAAGATTGTCAGAACGAGACGGATTCGTGCTGCTCGCAGACTCATTGTGATTATTTCTCTGCGATACAAAGAAATAACTGCAAAAAATATTGGAATATCCGAGACTGCAAGCAGGCCGAACCGGAGGTGCGAACATGAGCACGCCGCGCTATATCTGGTGGAGCTACGCAAAAGGTATGATCCGCGGATATAAAGGCGGCGTCCCGCTGCCGGAGAAAGACTATGCAGCGGTAGACGCGGCTGTTGAGGATACCAAGCAGATGCCGGACGGCACAGCGCGGCTGCGGATGATCGAGCTGGTCTTGTGGAAGCGGACACACACCTTGCAAGGGGCGGCTATGGCCGTGCATGTCTCCGAGCGCACGGCACAGGAGTGGCATAGGCAATTTATCCGGCTTGTCGGAGAAAAACGGGGGCTTTTATAGCAAAAGTTTGCGTCCCAGAGCCAAAAATATACCGTACAATGGGGAGTGTAGAGGAATAAACTCTGCGCTCCTACTTTTTTGCACAAAGGAGTGGACGACGTACTAACGGGGTGGCAATATGGCTGCGAGACTGACAGACCGGCAGAAAAAGAAAATACTGGCAGACTATGTGCAGCTTGGTAGCTATAACGCCACAGCGAAAATAAATAACTGCTCTCTGAACACTGTAAAGAAGTTAGTGCAAGCTAATGCAGATATTGCAGAGTTGTGCATTCGGAAAAAAGAGGAGAACACTGCTGACATTCTCGGATACATGGAGAGCCAGAAAGACGTTGTATGCCAGATCATCGGGAAAGGGCTGACAGCATTGAATGATCCAGAGAAGCTGGCAGCGGCAACACCAAGCCAGATCACAACGGCACTCGGCACTCTGATTGATAAGTGGGCTGCTCTACAGGATAAGGCCAACAGCAATGCGGACGACAAGGTCAGGGTGATCGTTGATGTCTGATATTCGTCTTTCTGATAAAATCGGCCCTGCCTTTTACTCTGTGGCACGAGATGTTTTTCAGCATGGGCACACACACTATGACGAGAGCGGCGGGCGCGGCTCGCTGAAATCTTCGTTCGTGTCTATCATCGTACCGACCCTGCTTATGCAGGAGGAAAACAAAAACTGCCATGCGTTGGTGCTTCGCAAGGTCGCGAATACAATACGCGATAGCGTCTATGCACAGTATGTCTGGGCAATCGGCGAACTCGGCGCGGCGAAGTATTGGGAAGCAAAAGTCTCCCCGATGGAGCTGATCTATAGGCCTACAGGACAAAAGATCATGTTCCGGGGCGCTGACGACCCGATGAAGATCAAGTCCATCAAAGTACCGTTTGGATACATTGCCGTTACGCACTTTGAGGAAAAAGACCAGTTCGCGGGGCGCGCAGAGATCAGAACGATTCTGCAGTCGACCATGCGCGGCGGCTCGCGATTCTGGAATTTCGAGAGCTATAACCCGCCTATCTCCCGGGACAACTGGGCCAATAAAGATAGCCTCGAAGATCGGCCTGATCGACTGTGTCACAAATCCACATATCTGGATGCACCGCCTGAATGGCTGGGAGAGCAGTTTATCGCAGAAGCCGAGCATTTGAAGGCCACAGACGAGCGTGCATATCAGCACGAATATCTTGGCATTCCGGTCGGAACGGGCGGCAATGTATTTGACAATCTGGAGCTGCGGGAGATCACTGATGCGGAAGTCAAAGGCTTCGACAGAATCTATCAGGGAACAGACTGGGGCTGGTTCCCTGACCCGTTCGCTTTTATCCGGCTGCACTATGATCGAGCCAGGGAAACGATCTATTTGATCGACGAAATCTACGAGAACAAAATTGCGAATGAGACAAGTGCGCAAATAATCTTGTCGCGCGGATATAACGACACATACATTACGTGCGACAGCGCAGAGCCTAAAAGCGTCGCCGACTTCCGCGCGATGCGGCTTAAAGCGCAGGAGGCCATAAAAGGCCCCGGCTCTGTAGAGTATGGCATGAAGTGGCTGCAGCGCAGGAAGATCGTAATTGACCGGCGCAGAACGCCGAACGCTTACAACGAATTTGTGAACTACGAATACGAACGCAATAAGGATGGCGACATTATCAGCGGATACCCGGACGCGAACAATCACCTGATCGACGCGACGCGGTACGCTCTGGAGCGCGTATTCCGTAGGATGGGGGTAACAGCTTGACGGTAATTGATAAGCTCAAAGAGCTTGGGTACACGACGATCCCGGAGGAATTTTATTCATACGTAAGTCTCTGGAAGTCGTGGTATGTTGGCAAAGTCGAGAATTTCCACCAGTACCGGCGATATAACGGCCACAAATGGACGAAATGCAATCGCGCCAGTCTTGGCATGGCAAAAAAGGTCTGCGAGGATTGGGCGAATCTCCTGATGAACGAGAAAGTCCAGATCACGCTTGAAGGGCAGAATGAACAGGAGTTCATCGACAGAGTCCTGATGGCGAACAACTTCACGGTCAAGGCAAACGAAATGCAAGAGATGAAGTCGGCGCTCGGAACCGTGGCATATATTCCCCGCGTAGTCGGTCAGGCCATCAACGAAAGCGGCGAAATCGTTCCGGGCGACGTTTCCGGTATCGAACTTGATTATGTGACGATCGAGCACATTTTCCCGCTGGCATGGCAGAACGGGTTTATTTCTGAGTGTGCTTTTGACAGCGTGGTCACGCGAGCTGGTAAGAATTATCTATATTTGCAAATCCACCGAAAAGACGAAAACGGTCTGTACGTCATCGAGAACAGCATTTACCGTTATGAAAACAAAATGCTTTCCGACGTGGCTCTGACGGATGTTCCGGGATTCGAAAGAATTCCGCCTGTGGTGCATACGGGCAGCGATAAACGGCAGTTCGTCATTGATAGGCCGAATATTGCCAACAATCTGGACTATCTGCTACCGGTCGGTATCCCTGTATACGCGAATGCAATCGACGTCCTGCGCGGCGTTGACTGTGCCTATGACTGCTACGTCAACGAGTTCGAGAATGGGCCGATGATGATGATGGTCAAAATGCCTGCCACAAGGTGGGAGGACGATGAGCCGACGCTTGACGACAACGACCGGCGTTTCTATCTTCTCCCGGAGGACACGCAGCAAGGAAACGTTGTAGAGACAATTTCCCCGACGCTCAGAACTGAGCAGCTGAATGTAGGCCTGCAAGACCAGCTGAATGTGCTGTCCAGCAAATGTGGCTTTGGAGAGACCTATTACCGCTTCGATGGCGGCAGCGTTGCGACGGCCACACAGGTTATCAGTGAGAACAGTACCATGTTCCGCACAATTAAGAAACATGAAGTTATCCTTTCTAGCGTTATTGAAGAATTATGCCGGATTTTACTTAGGTTGGGCAACACGGCTATGAACGCCGGGCTGAACGAAGACGTCAAAATTACGATCAATTTTGATGACAGTATTATCGTTGATACCGAAAGCCAGCGAGCGCAAGACCGGCAAGATGTAAGTATGGGAGTTATGGGGCTTCTTGAGTACCGTATGAAATGGTATGGAGAGGATGAAGCAACCGCGGGAAAAATGTTGCCAAAGCTGCAAGACATGGTCGATGAGGGGCAGGATGAAATCGAATGACATCTAAAAAGCCAAGAGAGAATTTGAAAGGGAGACGGTTTGGCAGATTGACGGTTACTAGACCGGCTCCGGATAGAGTATTGAAAAGTGGTCGGCATCTTACCATGTGGGAGTGCATATGCGACTGCGGCAATACTCATATTGTTCGGGCCACAGACTTGAAGCGTGGAGCGGTTTTATCGTGTGGGTGCTACAGAGCAGAGACAACAGGAGCAATGAGATTGTCGCACGGCGCGACCCGAGGGAAGCAATCAACAAAACTTTATCATGTGTGGGCCGGGATTAAAGCAAGGTGCGACAGACCAAACGCAACTGCCTATAAGCATTATGGGGGCAGAGGGGTTACAATGTGCCGCGAATGGAGAGAAGACTTCGCTGCATTTGAGCAATGGGCGAACAAAAATGGATACGCGATAGGTCTTTCAATCGACCGAGTGGACGTGAACGGTAATTATTGCCCCGAGAACTGCCGTTGGGTAGATAATTCGGTGCAAGCCAACAATAAAACAACCAATCATTTTCTCGAATGGAGAGGGGCCATTCATACAATCGCGGAATGGGCACGGGTTTTAGACATTGACTACAACGCATTTTATTATGCGTTGACAAAAAATGATTGGGAGATTGAAAAGGTGGTGACGGGCGAATGAAAACGTCCTACCCCCTTTAGCCCAGAAATTCTGGATGCGCTTCCTGAAGAACTCGCAGAACTCTTTCGAGGGCTGGAAGATACGCTTCTCGATGAGATATGCAAACGTCTGAATCTTGCTGACCAGCTCAACGAGGTCACTGTGCAGAGCATCCGGGCGCTGCGATCTCACGGGATTGACACGAAAGAGATCGAAAAGGCCATTCGGAAAACGGCCGGCACTAGCGAGCAGAAACTTAAAAAACTGCTGGATGACGTGGTAGAGCGCAATCAGAAGTATTACACGGATGTCATTGACCTGGCAAAGCTCACACAGCCGGAAACGCTTGTCGATGCCGCCACTATCGAAGCAATACGGAGGCAAACGCTTGATGAATTCCGCAATCTGACTGCCTCGGTGGGCTTTCTTGTGGACGATGGCCGGACAATGCTTCCACCCGCTAAAGCCTATCAGTGGGCTTTGGACAGTGCAGTTCTGCAAATCCAGAGCGGCACGATCAATTACAATCAGGCCATTAAATCTGCTGTGCAGCAGCTCGCTCATAGTGGGATAAAGACGGTCGACTACGAGAGTGGTCATGTTGACCAGATCGACGTCGCTGCGCGCCGGGCTGTAATGACTGGCGTAAATCAAATCTGCGACCAGTACACGAATCAATCTGCGGAATACCTGAACACCCGATACTTTGAAATCTCCGCTCATTCTGGCGCGCGCGATAAGCCTGGCCCGTCGCCGTGGTCGTCACACAAGGATTGGCAAGGGAAAGTCTATTACAATAGCGAGGACGGCGAGCCTGACCCGCTGGGGATGTATGACGATCTTGTAGCCACCACTGGCTACGGATACGTCGACGGACTCACTGGAGCTAACTGTCGTCATCACAAATATGCCTTTATTCCCGGCGTCTCCGAGCGCACATATACCGACGAGCAGCTTGCGCACATCGACGACGGCCTCGGCTGTGAGTTCGACGGGAAAAAGTATACGGCCTATGAGGCGACTCAGATGCAGCGCCGCATAGAGCGGCAGATCAGAGCGCAAAAGAAACTGAAAAACGCTTACAAGGCCGCTGGCCTTTCTGACGAGGCGACAGCCGCCAACATTAAATTACGCCGGTTGAACTCCAAATACAGGCAATTCAGCAAAGCGGCAGGGCTGCCGGAGCAGCCGGAGCGGACAAAGGTACTGTACACAGACGCAAAGTCCGAGGCCGCGGCCAACTCGGTGAAAGCGGCAGAACCGGTCATGCGGCTAAAAGAAACACTGGGTGTGAAATCCGAGATTGTGAACGGTGTAGTCCCGAAAGGTTCAGAAATTGGCTCCATTCGGGAAATAGCTGGCGGAAAATCCGGAAAACAACTGAGAGCTGCGAAGTTTCTTTCTGAAAACTACGGCGGTGAGCTGTTGCAATGGAGGAAAATGGGCGGTATAATACAAACAGACAATTTCCGGTATGATGTCCACTGGTTTGAACACAATGGAGAACACTTCGAGGAGAAATTGAAAGGGGTGAAGAAAAAATGAAGGTGAGATATAAGGGGCCTACGTTCGGTGGCGAGGTTCTAGGGCTGACAGATGGGAAGACCTACGAATGTACGGGAATCGAATATGACCTGCTTCGCATCATCGACGACGAAGGAGAAGATTACCTTTATTCTGCCTTCGCCCCTGCTCCACTCAACGGCGAAACGCCGTCTGGAAAATGGGAAATTGTAGAAGATGATGGGAACGGTACGCTTGCAAGACTGCTCGAAGGTGACTGATATGATCGACGAAAAGTTAAAAGCAGCCATTGAGCGGGCGCTTTCGTCCGGCGCACGAGTCCAGCTGAAGCTTATGAAGGACGGCATGGTAAAGGCGCAAGTCATCAAAGCAGAAGAACTCAAAAAGTAAATACATTCCCGCAGCGCAATTGAGCGCGCGGAAGTGGCACGATGAGCCAGCTATCGAGAATTTCTCGGTGGCTGGCTCTTTTTTTGTTTTTTCAACACTGACCGACAGGTCGTTAAACAAGGAGAATTTAATGGCAGAAGATACCAAAGACGTGCAGGGCACGGAAAACACTGCTCACGAGCAGGAAAAGACGTTTTCGCAGGCTGATGTCGACAAAATGATTCAGGCACGGCTAGACCGGGAACGGAAGAAATACCCCACCGAGGAAGAAATCGCCGCATACCGCACATGGAAGGATGGTCAGCAGACCGAACAGGATCGGCAGGCCAAGCGCGATAAGGAGCTTGCGGACAGCAAGTCCGCCTTGACTGCAGCGCAGACCGAGCTTGCCCAGGTCAAGAGAGAAAAATACGTTCTTTCCAAAGGGCTGACCGGCGACGAAGCGGAGTTCATCACGTTCAAGGCTCAGAAGATGGTCGACGACAAGACCACATTCGAGCAGGCGGTTGATGAACTTACCAAAAACCGCCAGAAAGTCAAATTTGACTGGACGGCTTCTGCCGGTGGCGGCGAAAAGAAACCTGACACCAATGCCGTGATGAACAATATGATTCGCGGCGCGATCAAGTAAAGAAAGGAATAAACACATGGCAAATATTATCGACCGTAAAGCACTTTCCGGCCTTATCCCGGAACCCGTAACCCGTGAGATCATGCAGGGCGCGATCGCGGAATCCGCGGTGCTCCGCATGGGCCGCAGACTTCCCAATATGTCCAGCAAGACGCAGACCATCAACGTCCTTGATGCACTTCCGTCTGCGTACTTCATCAACGGCGAAGCGACTGACACTGGTGCTGGCGATGCTTTCAAGAAGACCACCAAGATGGCGTGGGACAAGAAGAAGCTGTATGCCGAGGAAATCGCTGTTATCGTCCCCATCCCCGAGGCGGCTCTGGACGATGCCGACTATGACATCTGGGCGGAGGTCAAGCCGCGCCTCTACGAGGCGTTCGGCAAAGTCATCGACGCCGCAATTCTGTTCGGCACGAACAAGCCTACCACGTGGCGTGACGGCGTCGTACCGTCTGCGCTCGCTGCTAGCAACGGTGTTCCGATTGGCACCAGTGTTTTTGATGACGTCATGGGCGAAAGCGGCCTGATCTCGAAAGTCGAGCTGGACGGCTTCAACCCGAATGGCGTTATGGCCGCGATCCAGATGCGTGGCAAGCTGCGCGGCCTGAAGGATACCACCGGCCAGCCGATCTTCAAGTCCGATATGCAGGGCGCTACCCGCTACGGTCTGGACGGCATGGATATGTACTTCCCCATGAACGGCGCGTTTGATCCCGCACAGGCACAGATGATCGTCGGCGACTGGTCGCAGCTGATCTATGCCATCCGGCAGGATATGACCTTTAAGATTTTCACCGAGGGTGTCGTTCAGGACCCCGAGACGAAGGCTATCCAGTACAACCTCATGCAGAACGACATGGTCGCTCTTCGTGCGGTCATGCGTCTCGGCTGGGAGATCGCGAACCCGGTCAACGCGTACAACGTGGACAAGGTCAATCCGTTCCCGTTCTCCGTGTACGGCAAGGCTGGCACCGTTTCCACCGTGACCGTGTCTCCTGCTACGGCAACTGTGGCGAAGGGTGAAAGCAAAGCATTCTCGGCGACTGTTGCCGGTGATGGCATTGTGAGCGAAAACGTTGAGTGGAGCCAGAACGGTGCGAAGTCTTCCATCTCGGAAGACGGTATTCTGACGGTCGCTTCCAACGAGACGTCCACGAGCATCACCGTTACCGCAAAGTCCAAGCAGGACAGCACAAAGACCGGCACGGCTACTGTGACGGTGGGTTCGTAAAAGAAAGGAGCTGGCTCACATGACCTACGCTGATTATACATATTACTCCGGCACCTACATGGGCACTGTGAGCGAGAAGGATTTTCCGCGTCTGGCTGTCCGAGCCAGCTCCTTCCTCGATTACTACACCCAAAACCGAGCGAAGGATCACGCCGAACTCGACGCGGTCAAAATGTGCTGCTGCGCTCTGGTGGACAAGTATGCCGTGATTGACGCAGCGCAGGCGCTTGCAAAAAAGCGTCTGACAGATGCTTCCGCCACGGATGCAGAGATCAAGAGTGAAACGGTCGGCGGCTACTCCCGGACGCTTGCGACGGGCGGAGAATCCGCAATCTCCGCCCTGTCCGCAACAGACGGGGCAAGAAAGCTGCTCGCAGATACCTGTAACGAGTATCTTGCGCATACCGGACTGCTGTACAGAGGAGGATGCAGATGTACGCCCCCCACACTGTAACGATCTACAACGTCGTGCAGGGCACTGACGCTTCAACCTTTGAGGATAAGCAGGAGATACACATTACAGTCATTCGCGGCGTATTTCTGGAGGCATCCAAAGCTGTCAACGTCCGCGAGAGCGGTCTTGTTGGTGCGGATGCGGTCAACCTGTACATTCCGTTTTCCTCTCCCGCTGTAGACGGCGTGACCGGAGACGTAAAGCGCTACGTCGGGCCACAGGAGTTTTGGCGCGCAGATGACAGAACCGGGCTGTGGACGCTCTCGACGGACGGCAACGGCGGGACGACCTTTTTCATAAAGGGTGAAGTCGTCGAGCCGAACAAGACCGTGGAGGCAATCGAAATGCAGTACGACGATGTGTACACAGTCACGAAGGTCGACATGAAGGACTTCGGAAGCGAAGACATGAGACATTTTGAGGTCGGAGGCGTATGAGATTCGGCGTAAAAACGGCGGGGTTTGAAAACCTACAGATCAAACTCGCCGAGGGCTGCGCTCGGGCAAAACACGCTGTGGCGGTACAAATTCAGAAAGATACGTCCCCGTACGTACCGTTTGTGACCGGGTCGCTAGACACACGCACACGCGTTGTGGACAACATGGTCATCTACCCCGGCCCGTATGCGCAGTTTTTGTACTACGAAAAAGTTATGGTAGACCCGGAGACGGGCAGCACATACGCGCCCAAGAACGGAATAAAGGTTTTGACCGATAAAAATCTCGTTTTCAACAAATCAGAGCACGCGCAGGCACAGGCATTCTGGTTCGAGGCATCGAAGTCTGAAAACCTCGACAAATGGATTCGCATAGCAGAAAAGGAGGTGAAGCATGAATACGGATAATCCCCGCGTTCTGGTATCAGCGGCAGAGGAATCAGACATTTCCCGGGCGCTGATGATCTGGATCAACACGTTTACGGACGACGAAATGCTGTTCGTCAACTACGAATTTCTCGCCGCCGATTCTGCCGGTATGGCGCTCTCAACTATCCCCGGAACGTACATCACACGGCGCTATATCCTCGGCGGACATGAAGCGGAATACCAATTTAAGATCATGGCCCGCATTATCCCCGGCAACGGGGCAAGCAACGGAAAACGCCTGAACGCCGACGCGCTGCTCAACAGGCTCGGCGATTGGGCGACAGAAAATTACCCCGACCTCGGCGAAAACATCCACGTCCGGCGTGTGGAGATCGCAAGCCGCGCAGCGATGTTTGCCAAATACGGGGACGGAACGGAAGATCATCAAATCCTTATGAAACTGACATATGAGGTGATTTAATGGCAAGGAAATTTACAATTGCCGCGAAGAGCGGTGAAAGTGCTGTCCGACATATGCTCGTTACCTACCTCAACACCAGCGAGACGGCGGCGACGCCTGCGTGGAACCCGATGGGCCTTAAGGTAACGGACAGCAGCATCAACTACGATTATAACCCGGAAACGAAGAAGGACATTCTCGGCGGCGTATATACGACAGCGCAAGAGCCGGAAATGACGCAGTCTCTCTCCGGCAATGAAGTTGTCGGCGGGAATGAAGTCATGGAGCATCTGCTGAATCTGGCCGTCGTTGAGAAAAATCACGCCGCGCTGGTGAATCAGGACTGCCTGATCGTCCACACGTATCTCAAAGACTCGGCTGGGAAAGCGTTTGCGGAACGGTATCAGGGCTGCGCTGTGCTCCTGACTACGGACGGCGGCGAGGGCGGCGGTATGCTCGTGTCCGACATCGAGATCACGTTCGGCGGCACGCGCACGACCGGTACGGCGTCTGTCGGCTCGGACGGCACGGTGACCTTTACTGCGGATAGCGACTAAGGAGGACGATCATGGCTGGCATCACATTTGACACTGGCGTTGTGTCGTTCGATCTGAACGGCAAGACGACCATCGAATTTAACCCGACCGACAGCGTCATCGTCGAGAAAATCTATAACACGTTTGACGAGCTGGACAGAAAGCAGGACGCCTACAAGGCGGAAGTTGAGAAGTGCGGCAACAAACGGGAGATCTTCGACATTGCCCGCCGCCGCGACGCAGAAATGCGTGCCATCATCGACGACCTGTTCGGCAAGCCGATCTGCGACGACCTGTTCGGCGGCATGAACATCTACGCGCTGGCGGACGGCCTGCCCGTCTGGTGCAATCTGATGCTGGCCGTGATCGACCAGATCGACACGACGTTTAGTCGCGAGCAGAAAGCCGCCAACCCGCGTGTGGCAAAATACACGGCAAAATGGAAGAAGTAAACTATTTCCTCCCGACCTCGGTCGAGGTAGGCGGAAAAGAATACCCCATCCAGTCAGATTTTAGAGCGGCGCTGGACATCCTCGCCGCTCTTTCTGACAGCGAGCTGGACAATCAGGACAAGGCCGAGGCCGCTCTTACTATATTTTATCCAACGCTTGAGGAAATCCCGTATACGGACTATCAGGAGGCGTTGCAACAGTGCTTCCGTTTCCTAGACTGCGGCGAAGACCCACAAAAAGAAAAGAAGCAGCCGATGCTCATGTCATGGTCGCAGGATTTTAGCATGATCGTCGCACCGATCAACCGCATCGCCGGTTGTGAAGTGCGTGCGCTGGAATACCTGCACTGGTGGACGTTTATGTCTTACTACCGCGAGATTGGCGATTGCCTGTTTTCTCAGGTGGTCGCCATCCGGGACAAGAAATCGCGCGGGAAGCCTCTGGAGAAGCAGGAAAAAGAGTTCTACCGCCGCAACCGGGATTTGATCGACCTGAAAACGACGTATACCGAGGCGGAAAAGAGCGTGCTCGAAGAATGGGGTTTGAAAAAAGAATAGCCGCCCGGCTTGGACGGCTATCCACTAGCTCAATGGGAAAAAGAAAACAAAAGGCCTTATTATACCGGCCAAGTAAAGAAGAAGCGGAACGAGAATAACAAGCGCAATTACCCAGACCAAAGCGGACGCGGCGGTGCTTCCGCCCGCCTGCTGACTTATCTGACAACCGTGCGCAAAAGTCACACGATGTGAAAAGAAGGATGTCAGAATCGTTATGTATTCGTACTGCTGACCCTCTTGAATCGAAAAAGTCAGATGGCCGATGCAACCCCAAATTGAGTAAATGCGAAGCTCATGCTCTCCGGGGGCAGCAAAAAATCTTGCGTTTTCTCCGCTGCGCAGGCAGCAAACTGTTTCGCCGTCCAATTCTACGGAGAACGAAATGGCGCTGTAAGAATGTTTTTTCTCACGGGAAAGCTCTACGGTGCAGAAATTCATGTGATCCCCTCCTGTTTAAGATTACCACAAGGAGCGGGAAACAGCAATAGGTGGTGAAAAAATGGCTGATGGCAGAGTAACAATCGCGGTCGATGCGGATGCGAAACAGGCCCAGAAAGAGCTTGATAAGGTCACGCAAAGAATCAATACCATCGAATCTAATATACAGAAAATGAAATCGCAGCGCTTTCCTATGACAGAGCAGGCTGCGCAGCTTGCCGCGGAACTGGATACAGCAAAAGCAAAACTGTACGAAATGCAGAATGCAGTGTCTGGCCAGTATACCGCACAGCAAATTGCCATGCAGGAAGAAAACGTTAAATCCCTGTCTGCTCGCTACAACGAAGTGCAGCGTCAGGTGGAAGCATACGACCGCAGATTGCAGAAAGCTGGAAGCGATCTCGAGTTTGCCAAAGAAGAAGCTGGCGGTTTAACAGAGCAGATCACAAATGCTGCCGGGTCGGCAGAGAGAATGGACATAGCATCCGAAAAAGTCTCTAACTCATTTGAGCGCGTTGGACGCAGGCTTTCCAATTTGATCAAACGGGTGCTATTCTATTCGCTCATTTCGCGAGGGCTGTCCCACTTACGGACATGGCTCGGAAATGTTATCACTGCGAATGATGAGGCAAGTGCGGCGGTCGGTCGGCTCAAAGCGGCCCTAATGACGCTCGCGCAACCGATTATCAGCTCGGCAATCCCAGCCCTTACGTATCTTGCAAATGCGCTCGCGACCGTGATTGCGTCGATTGCCGAATTTGTTTCGCTTCTGTTCGGTAAAACATTCGCGCAGTCGAAAGATGCCGCAAAGGCGCTCGACAAAGAGCAGCAGGCTATTTCAGGCGTTGGCGGCGCGGCAAAGGAAGCGGAAAAGAGTTTGGCCGCATTTGATGAAATCAACAAACTCACTGCCGAAAATGCGGGCGGTGGTGGCGGAAGTTCCGGCATTGCAGCAAACTTTGAAGAAATCACATCCGCGCTTCCCGACTGGCTCGCAAAGCTGGCACAAAAGCTGAGAGAGTTCGCAAGCGATCTTCAGATCAAAATCAAACTGCTTAAATTCGAATGGGACAATGGCACTATTCTAAAAAGCAAGGATGCTTGGATCGTCGCTTTAAGCGCGATTCTTGGCGCTGTGCTCGGCGCAATGTTCGGTGGGCTGAAAGGCGCAGTCATCGGCCTTTTACTCGGCGCTGCAATTGGCATTATCGCCCTTACTTTTTTGGATAAGCTGGAAAACCCGGAAAGGGCAAAGAAACTCGTTATGGTCGCACTTGGTGCGATTCTTGGTGCTGTGCTGGGTGCAAAGTTTGGTGGCTTGACCGGTGCTGTTGTCGGCCTGCTATTAGGCGCAAGCATCAGCTTTGTTGCTGCGCAATTCACGGAAGGCAAGTTCGATAATTGGTCAAGCAGTGACACATTTAACACGGTAATGACAGCCATTCTCGGGGCTGTGATCGGGGCTATGTTTGGCGGTTTCGTCGGCGGTGTTGTCGGTCTCTTGCTTGGCGCTGCAATATCTTTCATCAACGTTTCGTTCCAAGAAGAACTCAAGAACGCCGGTCTCGCAAAATCCGATTTGTATGCGGTCATTAACGTACTTGGCGGCCTGATCATCGGCGCACAGTTTGGCGGCTTTGTTGGTGCGGCATTCGGAATTGTCGTTGGCCTTGCAATCACATTCGCGGAGATCGCATTTGATGACAGCATGTCCGAGGCCACACGCACCCGAGCGGCTGCTGCTCTTAAAGTCTTGCTTACTACGGTCATTTTGGCGCTTATCGGCTCCGCCATCGCTCCGGGAATCGGAACGCTTGTTGGTGCAGTTGTGGGTTTGACGCTTGGTCTCGCAATCCATTGGGGTGAAATCACAATGGATGATTATGACCCTGTAAAGGCACGAAAAAACAACAGGTTTTCTACAAAGTCAGGTTCTAACAAGGGGTTTGGTGGAGGCGGTAGATCAACGGCGCTGTACAGCGCAATGCAGGCTGTACCAATCCCCCGTCTGGCCAGCGGCGCGGTCATCCCGCCGAATCGGGAGTTTATGGCCGTGCTCGGCGACCAGCGGAGCGGCAACAACATCGAAGCGCCGGAAGCGCTTATCCGCAAGATCGTCCGCGAGGAAACGGGCGGTTCTGCGAGGCTGGAATCGCTCTTGCAGACGCTCATTGAAGTCACCCGAGAGGGCAAGGTCATTCAGGTCAACGAGCGCGAGCTTGGACGTGTGACCACTCGGGCGCAGGCAAATGCCATGCGCGCCAGCGGAAGGACGGTGTTGAGCTATTAAACCCGTATTTAAAATTGACGACGTAGACTTTACATGGTTTCTTGACGAAGGGTCTATCCAGTGGTCGCGCAATGATCTCGATTCGGACAAAACCGGGCGGACGATGGACGGTCTGATGCACCGCACGAGAATCGCTACAAAGCGTAAGCTGCAAGTCAGCAGTTCTCGAAGAATAACAACCGAGCAGATTGCAAGTCTCAACAAAGCCCTGTTTCCTCAATTCATCAAAATTACAGTTCTTGATGCTTTTGGAACATATTACACCGGCACATTTTACGGTTCGACTGTGCAATCTACCACGCAAATCTACGATGAGTGCACTGGCGATACTTACTGGACGGACACGTCTTTTAACCTGATCGAGAGGTGAGCTATGCAGACAACGAGCGCAACATATAAAACTCTGCTGCATAATCCCCTCGCCGAGAAGGAGATCAAGGCGGTCATTGCGGGCACGACATACGGGCACGACAAAATTGTGTCTGCCCGTGTGTCCGGGGCACTGTTCGAGAGTTTCAGCATCGGCGGTGCCGCTGCCCGGGAGCTGGATATTGAGATCGTACCACAAGGGACGATCCCCCGGCAAGCGAAAATCCAGTTGTACCTACGCATGGTACTGAGAGACGACACGGGCGCGGTGACGCAGTACAGTGAGTGGATCCCAAAGGGTGAGTTCTTTTTCTCCACGCGGAGCACGGACAAGGCTACCGGCTGGATGACGGTCACGGCATTTGACGCCATGCTGAAAGCGGAAGAGGAATGGATCAACGAGAGTTATTCGGAGACGAACTTCCCAATGTCTGCATCCGCTGCCGTTGCGGACATTGCGCAGCGGATGGGCGTAGAGGTCGACGGCAGAACTTCATTGTCAACGGCTTTCACGGTTGCATACCCGGTCGGAGACTCAGGCTCCAAGACTATGCGCGAAGTGCTTGCGGAGATCGCCGTTGCAAACGCCGGTAACTGGATCATCACGGACGCGGGCAAGCTCCTGCTGGTGCCGCTGAACTCCATCCCGGCAGAAACGAATTATATTGTGACCGAGTACGGCTACGCGATCACATTCGGCGGAACGAGGATTTTGATCAATGGATAAAACATACATCGGCCTCAGTCTGTCGGAGCTGACGCCGGGGCTGGAAAGCAAACCGGTCACCGGCGTGCGGCTCTTGGACACGAACGGTGATATTACCGGCGAGGCAGGCAACGAAACCGGCCGTGTGATCGAGGCATTACACCCGGACGGCACAAACGAAATGGCCGCTGCGATCCTCGCAAAGGTCACCGGGATGGTATACCGCCCGTATGACGGACAGGGGGCGATCCTCGACCCTTCTGCGGAGCTGGGCGACGGCGTAACGGTAGGCGGTATGTACTCCATCCTCGCGAGCACAGACGTCCTCTTGGACACGCTGAGTGCTGCCGGTATCGGAGCTGGCGGGGACGACGAGATTGACGAGGAATACCCCTACAAATCCCCGATGGAACGCCAGATCGAGCGCAATTATGCGGAAACGCGGTCGCTTATCACCAAATCAAACGAACAAATCCTGCTGCAGGTCGACAACAAAATGCAGGGCCTGTCCTCGAGCATCGACGTCAAGCTGGATTCCATCACATCAACAGTTACCGGGCTGTCTGGCGATGTAAACAGTTTGTCCGGCAACGTGAGCAGCCTTTCGCAAAGCGTCAGCACCATTTCGCAAAAGGTCGACAGCATCCGGCTGTCTGTCAGCAACTATGAATCCAGTTCTGTTATCGGCCTGACCGTCGATGGGATCACGCTTTCCTCTCAGACGATCCAGTTCACCGGGGACGTTGTGTTCGCCTCTGATCTACAGGACGGCACAACGGTCATCAGCGGTGACAATATTCAGACCGGTTCTATCAATGCAATTGACCTGTACGGATGTACGCTCTATGCGACGGAGGGAGATAACGATTATTATACAAAAATGGAGTCGGACGGCCTTACAGTCGTCACAGACGGGTTGTTCAAGTGCGGGCTATACGGCGGGGACAATTACGCAGAGCTGGCTCTCGGTAACTCAAAGGCAGGGTATGTTCGTAAAACCTATCAGCGAAATGTAGGACATACCCTATGGATCGGGGATAACAACGAGACCACGGGTATTTTGATCAACTTTACAGATGGAACAGTTGAAATTGTCCGGCCAAAATGAGGTGAAATCATGGAAGATGTAATTCAGCATTTAGATACAGCTTACAAGCTCCTGTCGATGGTAGCGGTCAGGGGCGACGACGCGGAGCGTTTAGCCGTGGCGCGGCAGGAGATGCGCGCGGCATATGCTTTGCTGACTGAAAAGAAGGAGGGAGACAATGGCTGATGCAACAATTGGCTCTCTGCCTGCACTGAGCGAACTCGACGACAACTCTCTGCTCGTTGCCGAGCAGGGCGGCAGCGCCCAGAAGCTCTCCGGCGCGCAGATCAAGGCGTTTGCAGTCGCTGCCGCCGAAGCGGAAGCGGCGAAAGCTGCCCAGTCCGCAACGGACGCGGCAGCGGCACAGGCTGCGGCGGAAGCTGCGCAGGCGGCTGCGGAAGATGCAAAAACAGAAGCGCAGAGCGCGCAATCAGAGGCAGAAGCACAAGCAAATCGTTCGTCATCGTACGCGGCTTCGGCGGTCAATGCGTCGAATACCGCGCGTACTAATGCGATAAAAGCGCAAAGTTCTGCGGAAGACGCCGATACGTCTGCCCAGAGTGCGTTGGCCGCCAGCAGGAACAGCGCCAGCAGCGCCTCCTCGGCGTCCAGTTCAGCCACGGTAGCGAACTCGGCTAAAACAGCCGCAGAAACGGCGAAAGCCGCCGCAGAAACGGCGCAAGAAGCGGCGGAATCGGCAAAGGCAGACGCGGAGAGTGCGAAAACCGCCGCAGCATCCTCCGCGACCAGCAGCGCGGCCAGCGCGACGGCTGCGGGCAGTTCTGCCACCGATGCTGCCAAAGCGCGCGATGCCATCCTGAATATGATCGTCTCTGCGATCACGCTCAACACTGGCGACCCTGCGACGGTTGAAAAGAGCGTCGTTGATGAGGTTTTCAAGCTGACCTTCGGCCTGCCGCGCGGCGAAAAGGGCGAAGTCGGCTCTCCCGGGCGCGGCATCACGTCGATCACGCTCAAAAGCGGCACGCACGCTGCGGGCACCGTGGATACCTACACAGTCACCTTTACCGACAACACGACGTATGATTTTCAGGTCACCAACGGCGCGAATGGATTCTCGCCTACGATCACTACTTCTAAGAGCGGCAAGGTAACGACTGTTACAGTCGTTGATGTAAACGGCACGCAGTCTTTTACGATCAACGACGGCGCGGACGGTAAAGGCTCCGGCGATATGCTGTCCAGCGTGTACGACCCTACCGGGAAAGCACAGGACATTTTCGCATACGTCGACGATGCCATTGATGGCGTGACGATCCAGACGGACGCCACCCCGACGCAGGGCAGCACGAATCCTGTTCAGTCCGGCGGCGTGTATACGGAGCTGGGCAAAAAGCTCGACAAGACCGGCGACGGGTCCAACGTGACGGCGTCCTTTACGGCGGCGAGTTCGAGAACAAACATTGCGACGGGAGAAAAGCTGTCGGTGATCTTCGGGAAGATCGCGAAGTGGCTGGCCGATCTGAAAGACGTGGCATTTTCCGGGTCGTACACCGATTTGACGGACAAGCCGACGATCCCGTCGAGCGCGGCGGACGTGGGCGCGGTGGCGACGACCGGCGACGGGTCGAACGTGACGGCGGCGTTTACGGCGGCGAGCTCGCGGGCGAATATTGCCACCGGGGAAAAGCTCTCCGTGCTGTTTGGGAAGATCGCGAAGTGGCTGGCCGACCTCGGCAGCCTGGCGTTCAAATCCACGGTGGCAAAATCCGATCTTGCGGAGGACGTGCAGGCGTCGCTTGACAAGGCGGACACGGCGATGCAAAGCGCACCGGTGACCAGTGTGAACGGGCAGACGGGCGCGGTCACGGTGAGCGTGCCGGACGCCAGCACGACGACCCCGCTTATGGACGGGACGGCCAGCTACGGCAGCGGAACGACGTACGCCCGCGGCAATCACCGGCACCCGACGGACACCTCGCGCGTGCCGACGAACCGAACTATCAACGGAAAATCCCTTGCGTCCAACATCACCCTCGGGGTGATGTACTCGGCCACGTTGGCGGCCAGCGGGTGGACGACTTCGGGGGCATGGAAAACGCAGACAGTCTCGGTGACGGGGCTGAAGGCGACGTACAACGCAGCGCCGTTTGTGGATGTTTCACTCACCGGGACGGACGCGACGGGAGACGCGGAGCTGGCGGCGGCGTGGCTGGGCATTTCGGAGACACTGATCGCGGACACGGCGGCGGGCAGCATCACCGTGAAGTTCCCCGCGACGGTGGACACGCCCACGGCCAATATCCCGATCACGATCACGACGTATGACTGAGGAGGGGATGACATGAAGGCAAATGTGGCAAGGAGCGGCGGCGCGGGCGGCTCGGCGGATACGTGGGAGCTGATCGAGACATTTCAGGGCACCAACGCGAGCACACAGACAAAAACAGCCGAACCGGACGGTACGCCGTACCGTTTTAAGGCCGTTATGGTCGTGATGAACAGTATCGCGCGGGCATCTAGTGAGGTCAAAATAAGTGAACCGGGCAGTGGCGTATTCACGGAGTATGACCCGACAAACTGGGTATATGGGCAATTTTCTAATGTTCAGACAGTCGTAAACCTTCAAGAAGCAACGGGCGAGGCTTACATGAGCCTGACACGAACGAATGGACTGCTGGACAGCGGAAGAGTTTATGCAGTGAGCTCGTCGAGCAGTCAGGCAACGCAGGTCGATGCTCTGGCATTCCGGACGAGTCCGATCACAGGCGTGCGGATCGGATTTTACAATTACAGCGACACAACAACGCCGACGAATGTGCAGTTCAAAATCTATGCTGTGCGGTATTAAGGAGGAGACTATGTATAAATTCCTAATTATTCCCATCGGGGGGGGGGGTAAATCCCGAGTAACTGAAAGCGGGGTGACACCCGCGTGAGGTGTAACATTGCAAGGTCAGTCGCCGGGGGCGGGAAAATTACGTCAGGATCTTACACCGGGAACTATAGTGACGTAAACCTTGAAATCGGATTCACCCCGTCGGTGGCGATTATAAGTTTGCAGTCTGGAACCGGCAGTGTTGCAATTTCGAGCGCTCCGGCAATTATCATAAAAGAAGGAACGCTTTTTCAAATTAACGGTCTCAAATGTGCAGAAATTGTGGATGGCGGGATCGCACTGTATAACGTGAATGGCAGCAATCCATATACAAAAATGGCAACATACAACTATGTAGCATTCGGATAATTCGAACGAAATATAGACAAAATTCGCGGCGCGTGTTATGATGGCACTGCCCCTTGTGGGCGGGCGCTGCCCTATACGGTAGGCGGTTAGCACTTCCCGGAAGGGAGGTGGTGCTTATGGTGACATATACCGATTTGATCCAGATCGGCATTCTGATCGTAGGCATTTGAAGTCTGGTGCTCCAGATATGCAAAAAGAAATGACCGCCCAGCCTCACAAACTGACGGTCATTTCTTTGACTATTTAGTATAAGGCTAACCGTCTATCGGCAGCGTCCTTACATGACCATTATAACGCCCCGCTGCGAAATGTCAAGCAGCGGGGCGCTTTTTGCGCTTCGGGAGAGGAGGAAGTATGTACATCACGGTAAACGGACAGACCTACCCGGGCGCGGTGCGGAAGGCGAGCGCGTCGTGGGTGGAATTTACGGCGGAGGGGCTGGCGGACGTGACGGCGGCGGGCACGGTGACGCGGTACCGCGACGACGGATTTGCGATCGGACAGGACAACGTCAGCGGCTATCTGCGGCAGGAGAGTATCCCGGGCGGCTTTAGATTGACCAATGTGCCGGTACCGCAGCCGGTGGAGCCGGTGGCGGAGGCGGTCAGGTATGACGAGACGGCGTCAACAATGAACGCGGTACGGCTGATGATGGCGGCGGGGAGCGTCCCGGTGACGACCGACGAGGAAAAGATCAGCGTGAGCGGGCTGTATGCGGACTGGACGTCCGGCAGTCACACGGTGGGTGAGATCTACAACGCGGACGGCCAGACGTGGGAGTGCTTCCAGAGCTACGACAACGCGGTATACCCGGACATCACGCCGGGAAATGCGGCATGGTATACGTTCAACCGGCCGCTGCATGGAAAGTCCAAAGCGACGGCGAGAGCATTCGTGCAGCCGACCGGCGCGCACGACATCTACAGGGCAGGCGAGTGGATGATCGCGGACGGCAAGTACTGGCTGTGCCTGTCGGACACGGCCTACAGCCCAAGCGAGTACGCGCAGGCGTGGGAGAATAAGGGAACGTAAGGGGGACACTGGATGGAAACGCTGGAACTGATCGCGACGATCTGTACGCGTGTGATGGCCGTGGTGGCGCTGCTGGTGGCGCTCATCAAGCCGCTGCGGGAGCGGGTGCTCGGCTCGGCCGTGATCAAGGAGGGCACAAAGTGCCTGCTGCGGTCGGATATGCTGCATACCTACTACAAGCATAAGGATGAGGACACGATCCGGCAGTACGAATTTGAAAATTTCATGTATTCATACAAAGCCTACAAGCAGCTCGGCGGCAACAGCTTCATCGACCACATCAAGCACGAAGTGGAGCAGTGGGAGGTCGTGACGTGATCCGCAACAAGCGCCGCTGGCGCAAGGGGGAGATGGCGCGGACGATCGTGGTCTACTGCGTCCGCACGATGACCGGCGTGCTCATCTGGGCGGTGGTGCTCAAGACGCTGTGCGCGGTGCTGGACTGGACGTGCGATCTGTCGGACGTGCTGACCTTCGCCGGGGCGTTCTTCGGCGGCGAGCTGGCGCTGCTGGCCTTTAAGAGAGTGTTTGCAAAGGACAAAAATGATGGGGAGGAAACCTGAAAATGTACAGGAGAAGAACGTTTGATAAATCGGACGAAATGTTGTCGCAAAACGTCAGATCGCAACTGGAGGCGGCAGAAGATTTCATCATGCGGCTCCGGCCAAGCAGAAACCGGGAATTGGCACTGACACATCTGGAGGACGCGATGCTTCGGACGAACCTTGCAATTGCGGATGACAATGAGCTGAGAGAGGAGGAAACTTAAAATGGAGCAGATCAAGAAACGGCTCGGGAATCTTTTGAGCGTGAAGAGCATTGTAACAGTGTTCCTGACGGTGGTGTTTGCGGTGCTCGCTCTGCGGGGCGACATCACGGGCAAGGACTTTCTGACGATCTTCCTGATGGTCATTACGTTCTACTTCGGCACGCAGAGCCAGAAGGCACAGGACGCAATGGACAACAAGGACGGAGGGACGCAAGAATGATGTGGCTGGGCATTGCGTGCTTCGCGGCAGGCGTGGCTCTGCTGGTGCGCCTGTGGTGGAGGTGGTGAGATGGTACCGATCAAAACACAGCTGGCGCACCGCAGCAATTACGGCGGGAAGCGCACGGCGAAGATCGAGTGGATCGTGATGCACTACACGGCGAACGACGGCGACTCGGACGAATCCAACGGGAAGTACTTCCAGCAGCCGCTCAATCCCGTAGCGAGTGCGCACTACTTCGTCGACGACGACTCCATCACGCGGAGCGTGCCGGATGACTTTGTGGCGTATCACTGCGGCGCGAATACATACCGGCACCCGAGCTGCCGGAATGCGAACTCGATCGGCGTGGAGCTGTGCGACGCGAAGCGGGACGGCAGGGTCATGGCGACCGACAAGACCATCGCCAACGCGGCGGAGCTGGTGTATCAGCTCTGCAAGCAGTATAACATCCCGTATGACCATATCATCCGGCACTACGACGTGACCGGCAAGCTCTGCCCGGCATACTGGGTCAAGGGCGACGGGCTGCAGAAATTCAGACGACAGGTCGAGGAGGTGGGCGAAGTGGTCACAGACAGCTACATGATCGTGGACAGCAAAAAAGTCCCGGTGCAGCGCATCCTCAAGGGCGGGACGAACTACGTCAAGGTGCGCGACATCGCAAAGGCGCTGAATTTGGAGGTCGGCTTTCAGGGGAACATTGCGACGCTGACGAGTAAGAAGTGAGGTAAAAATGTCGCCACAGGCCAGATACCGGATGCCGCCCGAACTCGGCGGCCTGAATCGCAAGGATATGGAGTCCGTCATCTATCAGGCGAATCTCGGCAGACAGGATGCCCAAATCGCACAGCTCTATTTTGTGGACAAGCTACCACAGGTAGATGTGGCAACAGAACTCCTGCTAGGCCGCGCGACAATTCAGCGCCGCTTGCCGAAAATCACGGCAAGGATGCGGGACGTATCGAAAAATCTGCCTAATTGATGCCAAAGTGATGCACAAGTGAGGCACATCAAATCGAAAAAAAGCCCATACTGGACACAACGAAAGGGTGTCTGGTATGGGCTTTGTTTTTTACAATCCGAACCCCGCAGGAAAACAGGTTGGCGACTGCCCGGTTCGGGCCATCGCAAAGGCTACCGGGCAGAGCTGGGATGAGGTGTACACCGGTCTGTGCGTGCAAGGGCTGGCAATGGGCGATATGCCGAGTGCAAACAGCGTGTGGGGTGCGTATCTGCGCCAGCACGGCTTTACCCGCAATGTCATACCGAATACGTGCCCTGACTGCTATACCGTCGAGGAATTTGCCAAAGACCATCCGCGGGGTGTGTATGTGCTGGCCTTGTCAGGGCACGTCGTTTGTCAACTAAACGGGGATTATTACGACACGTGGGATAGTGGAAACGAAATTCCGTTGTTCTACTGGAAAAAGGAGGATACCTGATGTTTGGACAACAGCCTTATGTGTATCAGCAACCGATTTACAATCAGCCGCCTATGCAGCCAATTCAGGATATGCCGATGCGTCCGCAGTACCAGCCTACACCGCAGATGCAGTATCCGCAGCAGGCACAGCAGAACCAATCTATCATTTGGGTTCCAAACGAAAAAGCGGCGAATGATTTTATCGTCGCGCCCAATAACGCTGTAACGCTTTGGGATATGAACGCTCCGGTCGTGTACGTCAAAAAGGCAGATGCCAGCGGCAAACCGGACATGAAAACGTACGACCTCGTAGAACGCGTTGCAACGCCTGCAGCTCCTCAAAACGCGCCGCAGGCGGAATATGTGACCCGTAAAGATTTGGCCGATCTGGCAGCGCGTGTGGCGGCGCTGGAAAAACCTGAAAAGGAGGACCTGAATAATGGCTAATCCTCTTTTCAACGCCCTCGGTGGTGGACAGATGCCCGGGATGATGGGACAGTTCCAAAACATGATGCGGCAATTCCAGCAGTTCAAGCAGAGCTTTCAAGGCGACCCGAAAGCCGAAGTTGAAAAGCTCGTACAGAGCGGGAAAATCTCGCAGCAGCAGTTGAATCAGCTCCAGCAGATGGCGGGGCAGTTTCAACAGCTGCTTGGGTAAGGTTTCAATTCGTGGCCACGATTGAGATAAATTTCAAAATCTACGAAAGGAAATGAAAAACATGAGTTTGAATGACGGCTCCCCGACCATGACAATGCCCGTCGCGCCTACCGGCATGACCGGCGGCGGATGGGGCGGCTTCGGCGGCGACAACGGCTGGTGGATCATCATCCTGTTCCTCGCGATCTTCTGCGGCTGGGGCAATGGAAACGGTTTTGGCAATCGCGGTGGGAATGGCGGCAGCGTGGTGGATGGCTACGTTCTGGCCTCTGATTTCTCGAACATCGAGAGAAAAATTGACGGCGTGAACAATGGCATCTGTGACGGCTTCTATGCCATGAACACCGGGATGCTCAACGGCTTTGCCGGTGTGACGCAGGCTGTGACGTCTGGATTCTCGCAGGCCGAGCTCTCCCGCTGCAATCAGCAGGCCGCGCTTATGCAGCAGCTGAACAACATGGCGATGCAGTCGGCTAACTGCTGCTGCGAGACGCGCGAGGCGATTCAGGGCGTGAACTACAATCTGGCGACGCAGGCGTGCGATGCCCGCAATCAGATGCAGAACAGCACCCGCGACATCATCGACGCCATGAACTGCGGTTTCCGCAGCATTGACCAGCGCCTGACCGCGCAGGAGCTTGCCGCGAAGGACGCCAAGATCGCCGAGCAGAATCAGCGCCTCTTTGCCGCGGAACTGGCAGCGTCTCAGGCTGCCCAGAACAACTATCTGGTGTCTACGCTCCGCCCGAGCCCGAACCCGGCATACGTAGTCGCGAACCCGTATTGCTGCAACAGCGGCTATAACTACGGCTGCGGCGGCTGCGCTGCGTAACAACTCCACATCGTAGAGCTTTTTGTGATGTTTTGTTGACGTCAACAAAATGTTCGGCCTATCGCCGATACTCGACAGCAACGCGGCGGGGCAATCGTCCCGCCGCTATTTTAATTGCCTCGAATTCGAGGCAGAAAGGAATGATTTTATGGCAGAATTTACGAACTCCAATATCGTGAGCATTGCCGCCGGGCAAAATGTGCCCCTGACGGAAACGGCAGTCAACAGCAAGCCGTGTATCGTGCACCGCGAGGGAAGCGGTTTGGTAACGCTTCGCGGGTTGACAAACCAGTGCAGAGCGGTCTTTAAGGTTTCCTACGGCGGGAACATTGCTATTCCGACAGGAGGTACAGTCGAGGCAATCACTGCTGCGCTTGCAATCAACGGCGAGGCGCTGACAAGCGCGACGGCAACCGTGACACCGGCGGCGGTGGAAAACTACTTCAATGTCTATGTCTCCGCACAGGTAAGCGTGCCGAAGGGCTGCTGTGTGACGGTAGGTATGCGCAACACCAGCACGCAGACGGTTAATTTTGCGAATAGCAATTTGACCGTCGAGCGCGTGGCTTGAAAGGAGGAAACAATATGTACGATCTGAGAAATCTACGCGATATGCTCTGCAAAGAGCTGGACGAAATTTCCGAGAAGCGTGAAATGTCCGCGGGCGATCTGGACGCGATTCAGAAACTCACCAGCTCCATCAAAAACACCTACAAAATCGAAATGTTCGAGGACGGCGATTATTCGCGCGACGACGGGTATTCTCGCGGCGGGAACTGGGCAGCGGATTTGCGCGGCACCTATGGCCGCGGCAGCTCTTACCGGGGACGCCACCGTGACTCTATGGGCCGGTACAGCCGTACCGATGCGCGTGAGCATATGCGGGAACAGCTGGACGATATGATGCGCGACACGGACGACGATAAGACCCGCGAAGCGATCCGCCGCTGCATGGAGCAGATCGACCGGGTATAAGGAGGGGCACGATGCTGGATAAAGCCGAAATCCGTAAGGAGATAGCACGGCTGGAATATGAGGAATCCAGCTATCCCAATTATGCCAAGTTGGCCGATTTGTACGTGATCAGCGATAAGATGCAGGAGGAAGAACGCGGCGCACGGTACGTCAACGAGTACTCCGCTGCGCCCGCTCCGGTATCTGTACAGTCAGAAACGATAGGCGATTACGGGGACAGTGATTTCCTTCGCGCAGTAGCCGGGAAAGACCCGTCCAAAGTCTGGCCGATCGTGGATGAGTTGATGGATACTCTTGCGCTTGCGAACCGTCGCGTGTATGATTCTGTGATGCGGAGAACTCGGTCTGTGTAAGTACATGTGCTACATTATGTGCTACATAACCGAAATGGCGACGGATTTTCAATGTGTTCTATTACCCTGCTAAGGGAGTAGGCGTCTAAAAAGCGCGCGAGAGTTCAAATCTCTCCTTCCGCGCCAAAAGCACCGTATTTACCTTGTTCTCAAGGAAATACGGTGCTTTTTCTTCGCAATTATTCGACTTTATCTACTTTTTACGCGAACAAATCGCCACATATAATCACGCAGAGAGTCGCGAGAACAGATAAACGTGCGTTCTATGTGCTACTCTATGTGCGACACATCCAGCTCCGTTTCCGCTGTCGGGAGCTGATTCACAGCAGATGCCATACCCTTCGTATTGGGATGCACGTAGCGCTGCGTCGTTGTGATTTTCGTGTGCCGCATGACCTCCTTAATCACGAACGGGTCTATGTTCTTCTCTGCCAGCGCCGTTGCGGTCGTGTGCCTGCACGAATACGGCGGCAGTTTCCTTACTCCGGCCAGTTTAAGGCACTCATAGTATCTCTTGTAAAAGTTATCCTTGTTCACACAGCAGAAATTTCCGATCTTGGATGCGCTCTCATCACATAGTTGCCGCAGTATTGGATCGAGAACATCCGGGAATACCATAGGCGTCTGTTTCCGTTTTTTTGTTTTGATGCCGCCGCGAACGATTTCTTTTTTCTCAAAGTCGATCATATCTGTTTTGAGCTTCAGCAGTTCACCCGGCATCATTCCGGTATATATCATTGTCAGAATGTATCCTATATAATGGTCGTTCGGGTAAGCTTTCCACAGACTTTTGACCTCGTCGTCGGTAAACGGCTCCGGCGACTCTTCTTCGAGTTCCGGAAGTTTTATGTATTTCGAAAGATTCACCGTGGTCTGCTTTTCAGCAATGGCGAGGTTATAGCAGTGAGATAGGAGCGTTTTCATATCCTTTCTCGTGTAGTAGGTGCTCGCATTCTTATCAACAGTTTCCTGCAGCTGCGCAATAGTAAGTGCGTCAATTTCGCAGTCTGCTATTTCCTCTAATCGTTTGAAAGCCTTATCCGCGGCAGTCTGCCTGTCGCCGGAGAGTGACAGATAGCCGCCCCGGAGGTATGTTTTGTAGTACTCACGCAATGTAGGGCTTTTCTTTTCTTTGGCAGGCGGATTGGCTGCGTACTGCAAGGCAGCGCGCTTTGATGTGAAGCCGCCCTTTGTTTTCATTTTCCGATGCAGTTTATCGTTCTCATCGAGGTATATTTTCTCCGTCCAACGCGCTGTCCACGTTTTCCCTCGCTGATATGCGCTGCCTTGCCCGTTTCCGCGAGACTTTACGCCGATTTTCTGCTCCTGCTTTTTCCCGCACCAACAGCAAAAAGGAGACCCATCCGGGATCTCCTTTTTACATTTTACGCATTGCTGCATGATTGATCCCCCTTGTTCTCCCTGCGAATGATGCGCAGGATCGCGATTGCACCAAAAATGACAGTAGCGGCGATCAGCGAGATAAACGCCCACGCGAGGGTGGAAAGCGTCCCGCCCTGAATAAGACCGGCGTTTTTAATCTGTGCGTCAATGATAAGGTACGCGACCAGCGATACGGCCAGCAGTGCAGAGATAAACAACAGCACATAGCAGATCGTGTGCGTGGATTTTATCTGTGCCTTATTTGCCTCATTTGTGGCGACCAGGCGGGCGTTTTCGAGCGCGAGCCGGTGATTCTGCGCGACCAGATCGTTTGGGCACCCTTCCGGTTGATTCAGCCCGAACATTTGATCTAACGACAGATTGAGTGTTTTGCAAAGCGCCGCTGCGTTATACAGCTTTGGCTCTGCCTGTGTCCCGGCGTAGAGACGGCGTACGGCAGATTCCGAAACGCCAGAGCGCACGGTCAGCTCCTCCAGCGTCATTTTGCTGTCATTCTTGGCTTGCCGTATTCTACCTTGAAACGCTGAGATATACGGTTCCAGTTCTTGTATTGCAGACATCAAAACGCCTCCATTTGCAGATTTTGCGCACAAAACGCCGATTCTGCGCGTGAAAACGCAAAATCAGACGATGGAACGCAGCTTTGGACATTTACTTTTTCGGGGTGCATCTGCTACGCTGGAGACGTGGCAGATAGCTGCTTGATCTGGGTATCTGCTGCAAAGCCCCATCGTATCTGGCACATACGATGGGGCGGATCAAAAAGATTATGGTATCAAATCATCAGTCCCATAAATGACGCAGATTCATTTCCAAGATGCTGAAAAAATGACGGTGAATTTGTGAAGGATGCCAATTGATATATTAGAACAAAAAAGCTAAAATAAACAGGAGGTCGGACATGGAAAGCATCAATATCCGAGTGGACAACGGCAAGGTCAATGTGATCGTCAACGGGACTCTCTTCCGGGATGTGCACAGCGTCGGCGTGGATTATATCAGGGGAACACCATTGCTGTTCTCGTGCGTCTCTGACATCGGCAGTAAGCAGAAGGTTGATATTAGGCTGAACTGACTTTCGGAAAGGATGAGAGATTATGACCTTTAGTATGATTTTGCGCCTCATCGCACTTGGGCTATCGTTGATCGCAGAGGGATTTTGCATATGGATGCTCGTCCAGGACAAAAAACTGATGAACAAGCTGTCGGAATGGGAAAAAGAACGCGATGAGACAATCTGCAGAAGCGATGAAGAATCAAGCGATTTGTAAGTCGTAATATTCTATCCTCATGCTGGGGATCGTGACGGCGTTTCCAAGCAGCGCAACATATCTATCTCTCCACAACCGAACTGCTATTATATCGCCAGAATCTTGAAGGGAGAACGCCATGCCGAAGAATGCCGAGCTTGATGCCTTGATCGCAGAGGTTATGGAACTCAGCGCCGAAGAAAAGCGTATGCTTGTAATTTATATTCGCTCTATGAAAGGAGAAAAAGCGTGTACAGAACAAAAAAGAGCCTGATTCAGGAAAACAATTTCCTCCGACGTCAATTGGAGGAAGAGCGCGCAGCCAATAAGGCGAAAGAAGAAAGCGGCTTTGCAGAGTGCAAGGGAGATATGTGCTATAGCTGCGTTCATGCTGTGTGGAAGGAGATCAGCTCTACCTGCCGCCGCATGATCGGCTGTGATGTGGAGTGCGTCTGTAAGGACTACTCACGGCTTGCAAATGCAGGACGGAGCTTTAGCTTTCAGCGCGACAATGAGGCTTAGAATTGCAATGAGCGTTGTAATGGCGTAAGGAATCCAGAAGTTTCGCAAGTCCCGATGCCTTTGTTCTACATATGCCTGCCCGTCGAATGTTATTTTGAAAGATACAAGTTTTTCGTCACGGGTTCTGTCATCTGCACACGGCTCGTAAACTTCACTGATTAGCTTCATAGCACGCAAGTGCAAGGCGTGTGTGCCGATAACAGCCGATTCATCCATTCCAGCGATTTTACTCGCTTCGGCAACAGACAATTCCCCTTCTTTGTATAGCGCTTTCAGGAGCTTATAGGTCGTCCGATCCAGCATCATTCTTCCTCTTGCTTTTCATAATTGTTACATAGGCGTGCACTGCATCCCGCTCGCTCTTGCTGCCGTGCTTCAAAAATTCAATAATCTCTCGAGTATCCTCGTCAAAATCCTCACCCTCCCGGGTGGGGTCTTTTTTTAAGCCTCGCTCCTGTTCGATCAGGCTGCGCACCAGTTCCACATCGGACGGCTCGGTTAGAATCTCTTCCGGCTCGACCTGCAAGATAGCGCACATACGGGCAGCTTCTTCGGGAGAGGGCAAATTCTTGCCCCGTTTCCACTCTGCAATCCACCCGCGCCCTTTACCCATGAGCTCTGCACCAAAAAATGCCCTACTCCATCCGTGAGAACAGAGAGAAGACTCTACCGATGAAATTTTTACGCTTGTGATTGTCTCGCGCCTCGCCATGATCTACCTCGCTAATAACTTCTGTAGGCTGTGTATTCAATTCGTTCCGTTTCATTTTGTCCCACTGTTCACGCGTTATAAGTATCACGCGCGGCTTAGATCCCTCGAAGGGGCCAACAATGCCCTTTTCTTCTAACTCGTCCATGATTCTTGCGGCGCGAGCGTACCTGAGGTTTAGACGTCTCTGAAGCATCGTCACCGATGCTTGACCGGTTTCCAGCAATACCTCTACGGCTGCCGGTGCTAACTCATCCTCACCTTCACTCGCTTCTGATTTTTCCTTGCCTTGACTCGAACTACCCTGTTCTAAAATTGGCAGGTAATGTGTTGCATCGGTTTTTATTGTACTCAATATGCCCTCGAAGTCTTTTTCGTCAGGCATGGCTACGGTAGTCGAGCAGCAGCGCCCACCGCCTACGGACAAAATACATTCACCAGCTTCGTGCAACTCATAGGCTGCTCCCGTGCCGATCAATGCCTTTGATTCTGCTTTTGATGCGACTGAAAAAATCACCTTGTTTTGGATTGATAACGATATGTTTCTGACTGCCCCCAACGTTGGAGTCTGTGTTGCGATGACAAGATGAATTCCGACAAGCCGACCATTTTGAATGATCTTCTGGACGCTATCAACTGCGTCCTTGCTGTTTGAAATGACAGAGTAAATATCGTCAACGACAATTAGAATTCTAGGCAACCCACTTTCGCTGATGAAATTCTCCCATGCGTAATCATTGTAATCTTGAAAATTTCGGGTGTTTGCGGAGCTGAGAGTTTGCAATCTCCTATACGTTTCAAGATACGCCCAATGCAAAACCTCTTCTATTTTCTGAGCATCGTATTGCGTCGGTACAAGCATATGCGGAACTCCGTTATAGACGGATAACTCTGCAATTTTTGTGTCACACAAAATAAGACGCATCTTCTCCGGGGAATTATGTGCAAGAAGCGTCAGGAGAATGCTGTGCAAAAGGACCGATTTTCCCGTCCCTGTAGCTCCTGCAATAAGTAAGTGCGGCGATGATTCAAAGTCGAAATGTTTCGTCGCTCCATCTTGGCCAACGCCGACGACAAAAGAGTATGCAGAAGATTTGTCAAGAAAATCCGAAAACACACTCATAAAACGTACCTAAAAGCAAAATGAAAATAAACAACAAAACATCGTAAATATCGCTTGACATACGATACAACGTCGTATATACTGTACTTACAGAGCTTAATCAAGGCAACAAAAAACCAAGCCCCCATCCGAATCTTCGTTTTGCGGGCGCATAGCCGATATTTTGTTGGCTGACACTTACATAATAGCGGCTACGCAAGGTTTTGTCAAGTTAAAGCTCTTAATTGACTGCGTCGTAAAAGAAAATCCGCCCGCGGTTCGTTCACGAGCGGATTTTCCCCAGAGTTGTTTACCAGAACGCGCTGCATCGTCAGGCCCCAGCAGCACACCGGTGATTGGCTTACTTGCCTGCTGGTGGCATACACCCTTTTTTACGCGGTCGGTTCCGCTTGTATGCCTGCCTGACACTGGCGAACGCAAAACGAACTTACGCTTCTGTCACGCGCCGCTCACTCTGAGCGCCGCAGTCAACAAAACTTAATTAAGGAATGGAGGAATGAACGCTTGACATTAAAAGAGTTCCGGGCACGCGCCGGGCTCCGGCAGGAAGACGTAGCAAGAATCGTCGATGTCTCGATCATTGCTGTCTCAAACTGGGAACTCGGCAAAAACAGCATTCTCGCGAAGTACAGAAAAAGGCTCGCCCGGCTTTATGGCTGTACGCCGAAAGAGCTGGACGAGGCAATCGAGGCCACGAAGAGCCAGAGGCAGGAGGGCACATGATTTACGTATGCCTTAGCTTTGCCTTTTCAATTCTTCTGTTTGTTGGCGTGATTCTCGAGTACATCGCCCCGCCGTGGCGGTTTTATCCGACGGTCATAGAAGTCGTAGCAGTTGCCGGTATCCTGCTTACGGTTCTCACCGGCACTGTAACAAGGATCGCTGAGTGAAAGGAGGCACAAAGAATGGCTCTGACGGTCGACGACCTTCGGGCAATGAAAAAAAGTATGCTGCTTCCGAGCGAGGTAGCACAGGTGATCGGGTGTGACCCGCAGTGGATACGCCAAATGGCGCGGGAGAGGCCGGAACGGCTGAGCTTCCCGGTCTGCTGCCCGACACCGCACAGAGTAAAGATCCCGCGCGAACCGTTCATCCGATTCATCGCGGGCTGAGACAGAAATAAGGAGGCACATATGAAAGTGAGAGTAACATTCACCGAGCCGTTGCTTGGCACATGGCCGAGCAATGAAAACGTGGCGCGCGACTTTATCGCATCGAAAGCGCCGGACGCCGCCACTGTCGAAGATGAGATCGCCGCCATCGGTGCGGACGCCGTCGCCGAAAAGGGTATGACCGTATTCCCCCGCGCGAATGGCCAGCCGGTCCTCTATGACTACCAGATCAAAGGTTTTTTTAAGGACGCCTGCGGTATGCTGGCCCGCGTCAAGAGCACAAAGTCAAGCGCCATCAAGGCCTACAAGAAGATCATCGACGGTCTGATTTTCGTCGAGCCCCGCTGCATTCCGATTCACGTCAATGGCGAGATCGGCGAGTGCCAGCGTCCTCTGCGCGCACAGACGGCGCAAGGCGAGCGTGTCTCCCTTGCATTGTCGGAGGAAATTCCGGCTGGAAGTTCGGTCGAATTCGAGATCACGCTATTCGACGAAAAGGCACACAAGGACGCTGTGCTGGAATGGCTGGATTACGGACGCCTGCGCGGCATCGGTCAGTGGCGCAACTCTGGAAAGGGAAGATTTGCCTACGAAGTGCTTGCAGACTAAAGCAATGGCGAGGCGTCGACAGCTACGCTAGGCGTGGCAAAGGCGCCGCGGTGCGTTGACGAGCACAGCCCGACACAGCAATGGCGGGGCATCGAATGGCTTGGCTATGCTTCGCGACGGATTCGCATCGCTGGGAGCAGCTGCGTAAAGCAAAAGCGAAGCAGGGCTCGGCGCAGCAAAGGCTTAGAATCAATATGCAAAGCACAGCGAAGGCAGGGCCAGGAAAGGATATGCATTGCAAAGGCATAGCATGGAAAGGCTTGACGAAGCCAAACTCAGCGAGGGCAAGGAAGAGCGTTGATATGCCACGCAAAGGCATCGTGATGCTTGGCTAAGCTTGGATACGTAAAGCACAGCACGGAAAAAGACCCCCGCCGCGGGGCAACGCGGCAGAGGTCAACAAGAAAGGATTCTATGTCGCCCTTATTATAGGGCAGAAAGGAAACTATGTCAAGTTTGAAAGACGCTCACGCACGTTACGGCGCAAAGGCCGTCGTTGACGTCGTCCGGGCGGACTACCCGAAATTCGATAAGCAGCTGCTTTGCAAATGCGAAGCGCCGGAGAAATACGCGGTCCAGCTCATCCCGGAGGCACAGGCGCTTGTAGACAGTCTGGACAAGCCCCGGAAAAAGGCTGATAAGCGTAAGAAAACGCACCGGTACTATTTCCGCCTGACGGAAACCGGGGCAGAAGTTCTCGAAAAGCTCTGCGAGGCGTTGAACATCGCCACGGTGCAGAGTTTGTGCGAAATGCTCATCCGCAGAGAGGCAATTTTGCACGGGATCAATATGATTGACAAGGAGACGGGGAAATGATTGCGTACAAGGGAACTGACATGAACGGCAAGTGCCGAGGAATGCAGTACGAAATCGGCAAGGAGTACACCGCAGAAGGTGAAGTGTCTTGTTGCAACAACGGCTTACACGCGTGTGAAGCGCCGATGGACGTTTTCGGTTACTATCCCCCGGCTTCCAGCCGTTATTTCGAGGTTGAGCCGTCCGGCGACATTGATCGCGGCGGCGAAGACACAAAATTTGCTGCGCGGACGCTGAAAATCAAGGCAGAAATCGGCATCCCCGGAATCGTTAAGGCGCAAGTCGAATACACAAAAAAGAAAATCGGATTTGACGATGCCATCAAGCGCGCCAACGCAGAAAAAGAGAACCACGCCACGGGCTATCAGGGCGCGGCATCTGCCACGGGCAATCGGGGCGCGGCATCTGCCACGGGC
>ERZ808267.90-NODE-90-length-42204-cov-3.212674_pt1 | contig 42204 bp, 29 predicted proteins | sample MGYA00521241_ERZ808267 | MGnify/ENA primary metagenome ERZ808267 (study PRJEB31516, sample SAMN03275592) | gut metagenome | biome: mammalia-associated habitat; material: feces | host: Papio cynocephalus | place: Kenya | collected 2012-07-19 ...
GCTTGGTAGTGGCGAAGATTGGTCACTATGGTTTGATCAGAACTCAAAGTAGTGGCCTTTTGAGAGTCGGAAAGCAGTTTTCTCAGCTCATTAAGGCCGAATCCAGTTTTGGCGGAAATATATAGCTTAACAACCTTTTCATTAGGATTTGAAACAGTGCTGTTAATTAGGCTAACATTAATGTTATCGCCTAAAACATCAACCTTATTCAGCAAAACTATTAACTTTTGAGACTGGACATCTAAATTTGATACTATGTCAGAAATCGAAGATTCGTTTTCTTCTTCCGAAGCGGTGACATCAAGCAAGGCGAGGACGATCTCGGCCTCGTTCATCTTTTTGTAGGATCTGGAAATGCCGATTTTCTCGACTTCATCAGTGGTCTTGCGGAGACCTGCGGTGTCGATGAAGCGGAACAAAGTGCCGTCAATTGTCATCGTCTCTTCGATAGTGTCGCGGGTGGTGCCGGCGATGTCGGAGACAATGGCGCGGTCGTCACAAACCAAGGCATTCAGCAGGGTGCTCTTGCCAGCGTTGACCGCACCGACAATTGCGACCGGGACTCCGTTGCGAAGAGCGTTACCATAACGGAATGAATCCGTAAGCGAATGAATATGCGAAATAACATCATCAAGCAATGATGAAAGTTCCGCGCGACTGGTGAACTCGACATCCTCCTCGCTGAAATCCAACTCCAACTCAAGCAGGGATGTCATCTTCAGCAATTCATCTCTAAGGTTTTTTAATTCTTTCGAGAAACCTCCTTTCAACTGACTGAAAGCCACCTTATGGGAAGCAGCGTTCTGTGCGGAAATCACATCGGCAACAGCTTCTGCCTGAGCCAAGTCCATCTTGCCATTTACAAAAGCTCTTTGAGTGAATTCGCCAGGACCGGCCATACGGGCACCGTAGTCCACCAGACGCTGAAGCAGGCGTTCGACTACGTACTTTGAGGAATGGCAGGAAATCTCTACGGAATCCTCTCCGGTGTAAGAATGCGGGGCACGAAAAACACTGACAAGGACAGTGTCCAAGTCGGAACCATCAGTCTCAAGCGCCACTCCATATTTAACCCTGTAACCGTCAGTATCTGAAATATTACCGTTCTTACAAACTATCACTATGTCAGCGATGGCAAAGGCGTCTTTCCCGCTCATTCGCACTACAGCGATGGCACCGGTTCCGGGAACGGTGGCTGGGGCGCAGATTGTGTCTTCTATGTTGAACATAAGTACAAATTTATCAACAATCCCCAACATATTCAACCCGTAACCACATATTCCCCGCAAAACTCATTAAATTTGCACCCCAAAAACAGAACTATGGCTCAAAACGACCTCACACAGGGCAGCATCATAGGCAACATCAGCAGATTCTCGCTGCCGTACATGCTGTCATATTTCCTGCAGATCCTTTATGGGTTGGCGGATATGTTCGTGATAGGGCAGTACTGCGGTGTGGACAGCACGACGGCGGTAGCCAACGGTGCACAGATAATGCACATGTTCACCGTCATCATAATAGGACTGGCGATGGGCACGACGGTGCGTCTTGGAAGGGCGATTGGGGCAAAAGACAAAAATGAAGCCTCAAAAACCATAGGCAACACATTCACCCTGTTCGCACTCACAGCCATAGTCGCAACATTCATCCTGCTGCTCGCCAACAGAAGCATTGTCAGCATGATAGACACACCGCCCGAAGCCGTCAAAGGCACAATCTCCTATCTGCGAATATGCTTCATCGGCATTCCGTTCATCATCGCCTACAACATCATCGCGTCCATATTCAGAGGCCTCGGTGATTCGAAAAGTCCGATGTACTTCGTGATAGTGGCGTGCGTGGCGAACATCGCGCTAGACTACATATTCATAGGCCATTTCGGACTCGGACCTTCCGGGGCCGCACTTGGCACCACCTTGTCCCAAATGATCAGCGTCATCATCGCGGCCATAGTGATCCGGAAAAAATCTCTTTTGAATATCTCAGGACAAGACCTTAGGCCAGAGCGGTGTACGATGGCCGGGATCTTAAAAATCGGAGTGCCGGTCGCACTTCAGGACGGCTTCATTCAGATCGCTTTCATCGCAATCACAGCAATCGCAAATGGCAGGGGACTGAACGACGCGGCGGCGGTTGGTATCGTTGAAAAATTCATCGGTCTGCTCTTCATCGTCCCGTCAGCTATGCTGGCGACAGTCTCAGCGATCGCGGCCCAGAACATTGGCGCGAAAAAGCCTGAAAGAGCCAGAAAGACAATGGAATATGCAATAGCGATCTCCGTAGGCTTCGGCACCATCGCAGCCGTGACTCTCCAATTCATTCCTGAATATGCCGTAAGAATATTCACGAGCGACAGCACGGTCATCACTCTAGGCGGGCAGTACCTGAAAGGCTACGTCTGGGACTGCATATTCGCAGGCATCCATTTCTGCTTCAGCGGCTTCTTCACCGCCTGTGGATATTCGATCATCTCATTCTGCCACAACTTCCTGTCGATCGTCTGCGCCCGCATTCCGCTGTCCTGTCTGGCTTCCGTCAAGTTCCCGGACACCCTGTTCCCGATGGGCTTAGCCTCTCCCGCCGGCTCGCTTCTTTCCGTCATCATCTGCGTGACAGTTTACATCGTGATGCGCAGAAAAGGGAAACTGTAATATTCAAGGACTAGCCTCTTCGAGGTCAAGGACATGCTTGGCAATATGATACAAACAATGTCCTTTTCTATAGTCTTTTGGAGATAACCTTTTTTTGTTTTCGAAAGCCAATCTATAGTCTTCCACATGCCATTCCCATGCTTCTTGCATTACATAGTTCTTGTCATATAATATCCAAACCAATCTATCCCATTCGTAATTCGAGGCTTTCGGAACCATCGTTACAACACTTCCTTTTTTGCCGCTTGGCCGATTGGCTTTTACTTGATACTTTATATTTTTATAAACGAAATCTGTTCCTTTGGCAACAGCAGTCTTATCTCTCATGTAGTCGGAGTATTCTTTTTCAGACATCCCAACCAACATAGCAGCATCATATTCAGAGATGGAACTCGTAATAGATGGAGCCACGCCAAAATGAACTTGCCATTGTAAAGCTATACCTACAAGCTTATCCCTTAGTATAATCTTTTCCTTCATAGCCGCATGATCTGTCTACACATGTTGAAGTCTGAATATCTCCTTTTGTTTTTCTATTTCTTCCTTTAGTTGCTCTTCTGTTGGAAGATAAGTAAGATACTTTGAAGCAAATAGCTGCTTGTTGTCATGCAATACCGAGTAGCGAGCTATATCTTGGCTTGTCTCCGAACAAAGTAGAATGCCGATTGTAGGGTTGTCGCCTTCTGTGCGTTTCAAATCATCGTACATCCTTACATACATATATCCATTTGTCCTACATCTTGATGAGTTATTTTGGTGGTTTTCAAGTCAATCAAAACAAAACATTTCATCAAATAATTGTAGAAGACAAGATCTATGTAATAATCTTGTGTGTCAGTGATGATATGTTGCTGTCGCTCAACAAAAGCATATCCTTTGCCCAATTCCATAAGAAATTTCTGGAGATGAGTGATTATGGAACTTTCAAGTTCACTTTCGGAGAAACTCATATCACGAGACAATCCCAAGAACTCAGTAACCATGGGCGATTTGACAAACATTGCGGGGGTATCAACATATCCTTTAGTAAGAGCTTTCATCTCACTTTCGACAACTTGTTTGTCGCAGGTCTGCAACAAACGATAGTAATATTGTGAGGCCACATTGCGGTCGAGCGTTCTAACACTCCACATTTGTTGGGAAGCTTCATGAAGATACCACAATCTTGCTTTCGGGTCATTAACTCTCAAAATACTTCTAAAATGTGACCATGAAAGATTTTGCACACACGTGTGCAAAATCTCCCAATCAGGAAAATATAAGTATAATTGTTTAAAATAAAAGAGGTTACGCGCTCCATATCCAGACCCGAATTCAGCTGTTATCTTTTGTGAAAGATCCTTCATCAACTGTGCGCCATAATCTGCGCGCTCGTTGCCTCGTTGCTCTTCTTCAACTATACGTCTTCCTATTTGCCAGTTGGAATATATCAAATTTTGATTGATAGAGGCATATGCTTTATTCCTGGCTTTCAAGATGATATTTCTGATGTCACCGACAATGTTCGAAAATTGAACATTAGATGCTGTTCCCTTGTCCTTATTCATTTTTACTTTTTCTGCTCAATAGTGACAAGGGTAATAAAAAACTTTTAAACAAGCAAATACCTAATTAGATTTTTCAGATTTTCAGATTTTTTCAGCACTATTTCATTCGAGATGCAATGATACGATAAAAAATAACGGAATAATCACTCATCAGCCTTTATTCATCGCCGCGCGGATCCTGCTGAGGGACTGCGGGGTCATCCAGAGATATGACGCTATCTTTTTAAGAGGCACATTCAGAATTAGTTCCGGGTGGTCATTTATCAGAGCGCTGTACCTTTTGCCGGCGCTTTCCTTGTCCGCCATCCAGATGACCTCATCCTCGAAATGACAGGCGTTTGTCTCGAAGACTTTCCGGATCGCGTTGGCGATGCCCAAGGATGTGTCACACAATTTGTCAACACGCATCTTGCTGATCCGCCACGCAATGCAGTCAGTTTCAGCCATTATCGTGATTTTCGACGGCCTTTGGGTGTTGTAGCAAAAAATGTCCACGACCGCCTCGCCGCCGAACGCAAACCACACGACAGCGTCACCGAATGAAGCCGACTTCGCTCCGCTCCATATTCCTGATTCAAGAATATACAAGGAATCGTCGAACGCGCCGCAGTTCACAACGATCTCGCCTTTACGGAAAGACATCCTCTCCATCCGCCTGATAAGTTCCGAGGCCGCCTCCCGCTCAAGCCCATAGTTTCCGCTGAATATGTCAATCAAGTTGTCCATCAGCCGCAAAATTCGGAAATAATACTTTCACCGCCAAATTAACATATGATAAAAAGCCAGCCTAAATCCGATGAATATGCCAGAAAAATTTCTTAATCTGTGAATATTCAGCCTATCTTTGCGCCCCGATTTGAAATATGAATGTATAGAAACGAAGGTGGGCAATCTTCAAATGCGAGACTGGAATTGTTGCAAGTAATTGCCCACTTGTTGTAAAAGTTGTATTGACTATGAAACGAGACGCCATTGATTTCGGTTCCGATAGCATTCCGGGACTTTTCAGGAAAATATTCATTCCTACTTTGGTTGGGATGGCATGCATGGCAGTGATGACGACCATCGACGGGGTGTTCGTCGGGCACGGGGTGGGGAGTGACGCACTCGCCGCTGTCAACATATTCGCACCTTTCTGGATGATTATGACGGGGTTAGGGCTGCTGTTCGGAATCGGCTGCTCGGTTATTTCCTCCGTCCACCTTTCGCAGAACAACGAGAAGGCGGCTCGCATCAACATGACTCAAACACTAATCTTTGGAGTGCTGGTCACGGTGACGCTGACGGTCCTTGTCCAGAGCTTAAGCACCCAAAGCGCTTACCTTCTCGGTTCCTCAGACAAGCTGCTGCCATACGTCCTTGACTACCAGAAGTGGCTGGCCTACGCTTTCTGCGCGCTGTTCCTCCAGTCTGTCGGCCTGTTGATCATCCGCCTGGACGGCTCACCAAAATATGCTTCGGCAGCCGCTGCGATTCCGTCCGTTGTCAATGTCGTGTTGGACTATGTGTTCCTCTTCGTCCTTGACAAAGGGCTTGAAGGAGTCGCCATCGCCACGTCTATAGGATGCTGGACAGGAGGCCTTATGGTCCTGTTCTACATTGTGTTCCTGTCCAAGACTATGAGGCTATATCCACTGAATATGTCATGGAAAAGCCTCTGCCTGTCAATGCGCAACCTGTGGTACCAATTCCGTCTCGGACTGTCGGCTTTTCTTGGAGAGATCAGTATCTCGATGCTGATGTTCGTGGGCAACTTTGTGTTCATGAAGTATTTAGGTGAAGACGGAGTGGCGGCATTCTCAATTGCCTGCTATATCATGCCCTTCATATTCATGACTGGAAACGCGATTTCACAGTCCGCACAGCCTATCATCAGCTTCAACCACGGAGCCGGCAACCGTGGCCGTGTGATTGAAGCCAGAAAGGTGTCGCTTCTAACCGCTTTTGGACTCGGAATCGTGGTCTCGCTTGCCCTTGCCTTAGGAATCAGTCACGTGGCCGCTCTTTTTCTCAGCAAGGACGCTCCGGCATATTCAATAGCGGCTCACGGTGTGCCGCTTATGGCGACCGGCTTCACTCTGTCGATTGTGAACGTCGCGGCCATCGGCTATTATCAGAGTGTGGAACGGGCGCTTCCTGCGACCATATTCTCGCTTTCGAGAGGAGTCATATTCCTTGTCCCTTGCTTTCTTTTGATTCCTCATTTCGCGGGAGTGGACGGAATATGGCTTGCGCTGCCGGTGACGGAGGCTCTGACATTCTTGTCGATCGCGGTTTTCCGCATCATATCAAAGAGCGCAAAGTGAATTTATATTCACGGATAATTTGATGCGTAATTCCGTTTTTTTGCTTAAATTTGCAAAAGAAACGAACTTCCATGATGCTTGATGTGACTTTAATACCTCTAAGCGGCAGTGCGTCCGAGGATGCACAAAGGGAATGTTCTTTCATTGACTTTCACCGACCATTTCATCACTGTTTGAGATGGTCGTTTTTTTATGATAAAAGTTTGATTACAGTTAGTTAGGTATATATCATGAACTCAAGAAAAGGCGCGACACTAAAGTTGGAGAACGGAGCGGAATTCCGCGGATTCTCCTTCGGCTACGACGGACCGTGCGACGGAGAAGTCGTCTTCTCGACCGCTATGGTAGGCTACCCTGAAAGCCTCACAGACCCTTCTTATTCAGGACAGATTCTTTGCGTTACCTACCCATTGATAGGTAATTACGGTGTTCCACAGGAAGGAGCGGATGAACTCGGAATCTCAAAGAACTTCGAATCCGAACAAATCTGGGTCAGGGGAGTCGTCATCAGCGACTACTCTTTCGACTACAGTCATTGGGACGCGGTCAAAAGCCTTGACGAATGGCTGAAAGAGCAAAAGATTCCGGGAATATTCGGAATCGACACCCGTGCTGTCACCCAACTCCTCCGTGAAAAAGGTTCCATGCTCGGAATAATCGTTCCGGACGGAGTCGAGAAGGATTTCCCCATCGACGACCCGAACCTTGCCAACCAGATCGCCATCGTCAGCTGCAAGAATGCCATTGAATATGGCAGCGGCTCCAAGACGGTCGTGATGGTGGATTGCGGAGTCAAGCACAACATCCTCAGATGCTTCATGGAAAGGGGAGTGAAGGTCGTCAGAGTGCCTTGGGACTACGATTTCAACAAACTTGAATATGACGGACTCTTCATCTCAAACGGTCCCGGAAACCCTCAGTTCTGCAATATCACCGTCGCCAACCTGCGCAAGGCCATGGAAGGTGACAAACCTATTTTCGGAATATGCATGGGCAACCAGCTGCTAGCGAGAGCCGGAGGAGCCAACACCTATAAGCTGAAGTACGGCCACCGCAGCCACAACCAGCCTGTACGCATGGTCGGTACAAACCGTTGCTTCATCACTTCCCAGAATCACGGATTCGCCGTGGATGACAAGACTCTCGGAGCCGACTGGGAGCCATGGTTCGTGAATATGAACGATGGCACCAACGAGGGTATCCGCCACAAATCCAAGCCGTTCTGCTCGGTTCAGTTCCACCCGGAAGCCTCCAGCGGCCCGACCGACACTAATTTCCTGTTCGATGAGTTCATCAGCAAACTGTAATCAGAAGAAGTCATGAAAAACACCAGCATAAAGAAAGTCCTGATCCTTGGATCGGGCGCGCTCAAGATCGGTCAGGCCGGAGAGTTCGACTATTCCGGCTCACAGGCTCTCAAGGCTCTCCGCGAGGAAGGCATCGAGACAGTCCTCATCAACCCGAACATCGCCACTGTGCAGACCTCGGAAGGTGTTGCCGACAAGATTTACTTCTTGCCTGTCACTCCGTTCTTCGTCGAAAAAGTCATCGCCAAAGAGCAACCACAAGGCATTCTCCTCTCATTCGGTGGTCAAACCGCCCTTAACTGCGGTGTAGAACTGTTCGAGAACGGAATTCTGGACAAGTACAATGTACAGGTGCTCGGCACCCCTGTCCAGGCGATCATGGACACAGAGGACCGTGACCTATTCATAAAAAAACTCGACGAGATCGGAGTGAAGACCATCAAGTCCCATCCGGCATCTAGCATAGAGGAGGCCAGGAAGGCCGCCCACGAGCTCGGTTTCCCGCTCATCGTCCGTGCCGCCTACGCCCTCGGCGGACTCGGTTCCGGCTTCTGCGACAACGACGAGCAGCTTGACGAGCTCTGCGAAAAAGCATTCTCATTCTCTCCGCAAGTACTTGTGGAAAAGTCTCTTAAAGGATGGAAGGAAATTGAATATGAAGTCGTGCGCGACCGTTACGACAACTGCATCACAGTCTGCAACATGGAGAACTTCGACCCGCTCGGAATCCACACCGGAGAGAGCATAGTGGTGGCTCCGTCGCAGACACTGTCCAACAACGATTACTATTTCCTTCGCGAACTCTCAATCAAGATTGTCCGCCATATCGGAATAGTGGGCGAGTGCAACGTCCAGTACGCCTACGACCCGGATGCCATGGACTACAGTGTCATCGAAGTCAACGCGCGTCTTAGCCGTTCCTCAGCCCTCGCCTCCAAGGCAACAGGCTATCCTCTTGCTTTCGTAGCTGCCAAACTCGGACTTGGCTACGGCTTGTTTGACCTCAAAAACTCCGTCACCAAGACAACACCTGCGTTCTTCGAGCCGGCCCTTGACTACATAGTCTGCAAGATTCCTCGCTGGGACCTCAGCAAGTTCCACGGGGTTTCCCGCAAAATCGGATCTTCGATGAAGTCCGTTGGTGAGGTGATGGCCATTGGTCGCAGTTTTGAGGAGGCCATCCAAAAAGGTCTCAGAATGATTGGTCAAGGCGCACACGGATTCGTGGGCAATAAGGAATTCCATGTCGCTGATGTGGACGAAGCCCTCCGCGAGCCTACCGACAAGCGAATATTCGTTATTTCCAAGGCGATGCGCGCAGGCTACACAGTCGATCAGATCCATGATCTCACAAAGATCGACAAATGGTTCCTGAATAAGTTGCAGAACATAGTTAGGACTTATGAGGACATGAACTCGTACGACAAGCTTGAGGACATGCCGACCGAACTTCTGCGCCTCGCCAAGCAGGAAGGTTTCTCCGATTTCCAGATTCAGAGAGCTGTATGGAAAGACAGCGGAGTTGTCACGGCTAACATGGACAAGGTCCGTGAATATAGAAAGTCCCTCGGCATCATGCCTGTAGTCAAGCAGATAGACACTCTTGCCGCCGAGTTCCCGGCACAGACGAACTACCTATACCTGACCTACAACGGCACCAAAAGTGACATTGAATATGAGAACGACGGCAAGTCCGTGATAGTTCTCGGCTCCGGAGCCTACAGAATTGGCTCATCGGTAGAGTTCGATTGGTGCTCCGTAACCTGTCTCCAGACAATCCAGAAACAGGGCTATAGGGGAGTGCTGATCAACTACAACCCGGAGACAGTCTCAACCGACTACGACATGTGTGACAGGCTCTACTTCGATGAGCTGACATTCGAGAGGGTGATGGACATCATTGACCTTGAGAATCCGCACGGAGTAGTTGTCTCTGTGGGAGGTCAGATCCCGAACAACCTTGCTCTCAAGCTCCACAAGCACAATGTCCCGATCCTTGGAACAGCGGCTGAGGACATCGACAAGGCCGAGGACCGCCACAAGTTCTCCAGCATCGTTGATAGCCTTGGTGTCGATCAGCCGGAATGGAGCGAGCTCACCACAGTTGACGAGGTGGACAACTTCATCAAGAAGGTTGGCTTCCCGGTTCTCGTCAGGCCGTCCTACGTGCTTTCCGGTGCCGCGATGAACGTCTGTCACGATGAGGAGAAACTTAGGCATTTCCTCAGTCTCGCTGCGGAAGTCTCTCAGGAGCATCCTGTTGTGATCAGCAAATTCTACATGAGAAGCAAGGAGATCGAGTTCGACGCTGTCGCCGACAACGGTGAAATCCTCGCTTATGCGATCTCGGAGCACATTGAATATGCCGGTGTCCATTCCGGTGACGCCACAATCCAGTTCCCTCCGCAGAAACTGTACGTTGAGACAGTGCGCAGGATCAAGAAGATAGCGCGTGCGATCGCTGGAGCGCTCAGCATCTCCGGCCCGTTCAACATCCAGTTCCTTGCTAAGGAGAACGCTATCAAAGTCATAGAATGCAACCTGCGCGCTTCCAGAAGTTTCCCGTTCGTGTCCAAGGTACTTAAGATTGATTTCATCGAACTTGCCACCAAGGTCATGCTCGGCCTTCATCCAGCTGCTCCGCAGAAGAGTGCCTTTGACCTGGACTATGTCGGTGTGAAGTCCTCGCAGTTTTCATTTGCAAGGCTTGAGGAGGCTGACCCGATGCTCGGTGTTGACATGTCTTCGACTGGTGAGGTAGGCTGCCTTGGCGACGACCTAAACGAGGCTCTTCTGAAATCCGTTCTTTCCGTAGGGCAGAGGATTCCGGAAAAAAGGATACTTCTTTCAACAGGAGATCCGCTCCAGAAGGCGGACATGTTGAACGCATGCAGGCTTCTTGTCAACAATGGCTATGAGCTATACGCGACTGGTGGCACCTACAAGTATCTGGTCGAGAACAGCGTTCCTGCGACAAAGGTTCTGTGGCCAAGCGAATGTGACAATCCTAACTTCAAGGGTAGGTTCAAACCAGCACTGGAGATGATTCAGAACAAGGAGGTTGACATGGTGATTAATATCCCTAAGAACTTCTCAGAGCTTGAGTTGTCTAACGGTTACCAAATCAGAAGAGCGGCAATTGACTTCAACGTAACTCTCTTCACTAACGCCCGCCTTGCAACCGCCTTCATCCGCGCTTTCTGCTCCACTAGCATCAACGACATCCAGATCAAGTCCTGGGATCAGTATTGATTCTCCTCACCGGTCACTGAGCCTGCCGAAGTGACCGAAACTAACAGGAATTAACAAGAGTCGCTTCGACAGGCTCAGCGACCAAATATTAAAGGCGACTAAAAATCTCGGATTGTTATACATAATCAACTGAAAGGCAGTTGCCGCAAGCGACTTTGGCTCCCGAAGAGGGAGGGGACCCACGGAGTGGGGAGGATCGCTGGAGGTAACTGCCTTTCAGTTGATCCCTCAGGAATGAATCAAGCAGGAAAAAATTAAAGGCGACTGAAAATATTCAATCGCCTTTGTTAGTATTTTCCTAAAATCAATTAGAACGTGTCGTAGTACTTGGCGTCACGAGGAGTGACTTTGTTCATGTTATCAAGGAGCATATCATTGGTCTTGTACTCGTCCATGAGCTGAAGCATGAAGTTCATCGCCTCAGTCGGATTCATGTCAGCAAGGAGCTTGCGCAGAATCCAAATCCTGTTGGCAGCCTCACGGCTGTAGAGAAGATCATCACGGCGGGTACTTGACAGTACGACATTTACGGCAGGGAAGATTCGTCTGTTGGCAAGGGTTCTGTCAAGCTGAAGTTCCATGTTGCCGGTACCCTTGAACTCCTCGAAGATTACATCGTCCATCTTAGAGCCTGTATCGGTCAAAGCTGTAGCAAGAATTGTAAGGGAGCCACCACCCTCTATGTTACGGGCAGCACCAAAGAAACGCTTAGGCTTCTGAAGAGCATTGGCATCCACACCACCAGTCAATACCTTTCCAGAAGCAGGCTGAACAGTGTTATAGGCACGGGCAAGACGAGTAATCGAGTCCAAAAGAATAACCACATCGTGACCGCATTCAACAAGCCTACGAGCTTTCTCTAGAACCATATTAGCCACTTTTACATGCCTTTCTGCCGGCTCATCAAATGTAGAGGCCACAACTTCGGCCTTAACGCTGCGGCTCATGTCGGTAACCTCCTCTGGACGTTCGTCAATAAGAAGAACGATCTCGTAAACCTCAGGGTGATTGTCAGCGATCGCATTTGCTATCGATTTCAGCAGCATTGTCTTACCGGTCTTCGGCTGCGAAACGATCAGCCCACGTTGACCCTTTCCGATAGGGGTAAACATGTCCACAATACGGCAAGAAGGATCACTCTGATGTCCATGTCCAAGAAGATTGAACTTCTCGTTCGGGAACAAAGGAGTAAGGAAATCAAACGGAACCCTATCACGGATGTAGTCAGGAGTGCGACCGTTGATGAAATTAATCTTAACGAGTGGGAAGTACTTATCACCTTCCTTCGGAGGACGAATCTCACCAGTGACTGTGTCACCAGATTTTAAAGCATTGTTCTTTATCTGGCTTTGGCTGACATAGATGTCATCAGGAGAATTTAGATAATTGTAGTCAGAGGAACGGAGGAACCCATAGCCATCCGGCATAATCTCAAGGACTCCTGTTGCCTCCACAGTACCATCAAATTCAACCTCCTGAGCCTTAATTTTTTGGTTTGGATTCTGAAAATTTTGAGGTTTAGCCGGAATCGGAGCCTGCGGATTGTTCTGCCCTTGGAATTTGTTCTTCTGTTTTCTGCGATTTAAGTCAGATTGTGAAGCCGGATCGTCCTTCAAATCATCAAACAGTTGATGGATAAACTCTTTTCCATTGACAGGCTTATCAGAAGATGTCGGCTGAGGTGCAGTGTTTGCTGGCTTAACATTCTCAGCAGCAGGCTCAACTTCAGGAGACGGATTATCAGTTACTGGAATAACAACCGTTGCCTCATTCGAAGACTGGACAGAAGCGGACTTTGGCTTGCGACCTCTCTTTTTAGGAACCGGCTTCTCAACACTCTGCTCATTATTCTTTTCAATGATAGGCTGCTCTTGTTTTGGCTGTTCCTTAATAGTCTTTTCATCTTTGTCCCCAGCCTGTTTCTCTTTCGGAGCCTTAACTTGCTCTGGAAGTGGATTCTTTCGTGGACGACCACGCTTTGCCTTAGGCTTCTCTATTGGCTGAAGAGATGCCGCAGCGGCCTGCGCATCCAAGATTGCAAAGGACAAATTCTCATCAGTCAGTTTTTTGATATTCTTGACCTGATGTTCTTGAGCAACTTTTTCAAGTTGTTCTCTGCTCATCTGAGTGAGTTCAAATAAATTATAAGGCATAACTAAAAATGATTCCAGCACTGCCAGCTGGACATAAAATTCAGGAATAAACTGTGGATGTAACCTTTAGGCTTTCGCCCGAAATAATGGTTCGCAAATATAAGACAATTATGAGAAATAAGCAAACTATTTATCCCAATAGCTAGAACTTTTCTTAAATCTAAGCAAGTCTGCAAGAGCCGCTGCGTTAGCAGAAATCAAGAATGAATATGATTGGTACATACCAGAAGGCACCCACGAAACAGAAATGTTGAAGCAGTGCAGATTATAACTGAATGAAAACTGTGTAGTAGTCATCTTCATGGCAGTGAAGTCCCAGCCTGATTGAGCCTGAATAGACATTTTTGGGGTCAACTGAACATTACCCTGCACTCCGACAGTTTGAGTAATGTTGTCCTTCTTGCTCAACTCGTTATTCAAGAAAGAATAACTGCGGTTCATCGAGAAGTTGTAGTTAAAGTTGACGCTCCACGGCACATTAGGGTTTGTGTAGTAAAGCCAACCACCTGGAATATACTCACCCGTAAGAGGATGGTAATATATTCTTTTATAATAGTCCGCAGCTGAACTAGAGCCGCCATCGCCTCCTGATGACTTGGACCCATCATTACCCTTGACAGTACCTTTTCCCGACAATGAATATGACATTGAGGCACTTATGTTATTCAGTCTGAGAGGTACACCATTCTCAACGATGTTAAACTTGTTTATTCGCTGTCCTTTTTCATTGATTGCGTATGGATCAAAATTAAGATTACCGTTGATGCCTAGTTTCCCAAAAATTGAAGTTGACATAGTAACACCAACATTACTCATCTTCAAAGAGTCTGCAAGGAAATTGTAACCAGTGGAGAGGTTCAGCTGGTCAAATATCTTGACTTTTTTTGAGCCTTTTCCTGTGGTGTCCCTAATATCACGTACTTTCGCCTCAAGATTATTACCGATAGAAATGCTCATGGAAGCAGACTTTCCTTTCCCTGGAGCTGAATTCAATTGACCTTGGTAGATGTTATAGTCATAGGATTTCTGGACACCAAGTGTGTCAACATAATTCAAGGTCCTCCATCCGTTGAACGCCTTGCCTTTCTCCGGGCTGAAACTCATGCTCACACTTGGGGAAATCACATGCCTAAGAGCTTGGATTTTATGGAATTTACCAAAATCGTACATTCCATAAAGTCGGGTACTCATTGAGACAGAGCCGGAATAGTTGTGTGTGGCTCCGAAAGTACCGAACTGCTTTCCCATTTCAGTCTTGACACTGTTAGTCTCTGGATCAAAGTAAGCCTCTGATTTACGGAAGAACCAGTTCATGCCGTAGCTGACATTCGGAGCTACATTAAGATACTTCAAAAGCGTGAAGTCCGGAAGTTTAATGGAAAAATTGTGCGCCATTCCATTCTGGAACTTGTCCATAAAGCCAGGTTCTCCGAACTCGGATGCCTTGAAATTTATTTTATTCTGAATGGAAGTGTTATACCCTAGAGCGAACTTCTCGTAGAAACGTTCCTTGCCGACCCTATTCTTAATCTTGAACGGGTAAAATGTGGACACAGAGAACGTTATGTTAGGAAGTGTAAATGAATACGAACTATCCCTCGAATTTTGGCTATGCAATGCGTTAACCGACAAGTTAAACTTACCGTTCCAGTTCTTAGAGTAAGAAATAGATGATGAAATCTGGTTCTGGAGTGCCTCTGAAACTGAATGAGAGTTGTAGCGGCTGTTTGAAGGGCTGGAAAAATTGACCGATGCGGAAAACGATGTTCCAGGATGAGCTTTAGAATCCTGTGAATGAGACCATTTCACACCGAAGTTCTTGCTTTGGAAGAAATCAGTACTACCTTTCTCTCCTGTCTGATCCACAGAGTAGTTGACAGCAAGGTTTCCACTGAACTTGTACTTCACCATGTACCTAGAATTAAGGTTGGCTGCCCATGATCCTAAAGTATAGTAGTCTCCGGTCAAAGACATGTCAAAATAATCCCCTAAAACAAAGTACATTCCGGCATCCCTCATGTAGAAACCACGTGCGTTCTCTTCTCCAAAAGAAGGCATTAGCAGACCAGTCGCTCTGTCTGGGCGCTTGGGAATAAATCCGAATGGTATTCCTATAGGAAGATCTACATCTTCGACAACTAGATGCGCGGGCCCAAACACTGTCTTTTGTGAAGGCTTGGTCACAACTTTAGCAGAAGACAACTTTAGATAGTAATGAGGATGCTCCAAATCACAGACGGTGTACTTCCCCTTGGTGATGTTGATGGATTTATCAGGCATCATCTTGATGTTTTTACCATGAAGGATTCCATCATCTTCCTTGGTAATCATGTTTGTGATTCGAGCTTTTCGGGTATTGAAATTATACCTTACTTCCTCCATGTTAAAAGTCTGATTGCCTTGCGTCATCTCAGGCTGACCTTTCCACTCATGTGTAAGGGTGTCGTAGGTGCCTCTAGCATAGACAGTTCCGGTGGCCATGTCATACTCCATGTAGTCCGCCTTGAGCTTAATGTTCTCGTAGGAGACCTCGACATCTCCCCAGTAGTACATCTTCCGTCTTCCGTTTGAAAAATCTTGACGAATTGAATCCTTGGCTCCAGAAAAAGCCGGTCTTGATAAGGAACTCTTCTCCAAAAGAAAAAGTGAATCCGCCCTAGAAGTCGAATCAGCCACTCTGATTGAATCTCGCTTTATGGCCATCGAATCCAAAATTGCAGGAATCGAATCCTTCTGATCATGAAGGGAATCAGGAACTGAAGGCTTAACAGTGTCAGGAACAGACTCAACTCCAGAAGCCTTTCTAAGGTTCCTGTCCCTCCTCGAATCCTGCCCGAACATTGTCAGCCCTGTCAATGCGACCAATGCCGCGATGAGGATAATGCTGTATGAATGCTTTTTGAATTGCAATTATTTTCTAAATTTGCAAAAGACAAATATACTACAATATTTTGGATTTACACCGCAATTTTCTTGCCGCCCTTGCGGCATTTTCGATTTCACTAACCGGATTCATGGCCTCCGCTCAGAATCCGGAGGACGCTATTCGGCTCTCTACCATTGTGATCGACCCAGGTCATGGAGGCAAAGATGCAGGATGCATCAGCCCCAGTGGAAAGACGATGGAGAAAACCATCGTTCTTGACATCGCAAAAAGATTGTCCGAGAAGATTCGCAGCGGCTACCCTGACGTAAAAGTCATCATGACCAGAAACAAGGACACATTCGTCACCCTTCAGGGGAGAGCAGACATAGCCAACCGCAATAACGCCAATCTTTTCATCTCAGTTCACATCAATTCCGTTGATGGCAAGCGAAACGGACCTAACGGCTATTCCGTCCACATACTTGGGCAATACACAAGCAAGAACAAAGATCTCTATGCTGGCAACATGGATGTCGTGCGAAGAGAGAACTCCGTGATCAAACTTGAGGATGACTACACGACTCGCTATGAGGGCTTTGATCCTAATGATCCAGAATCCTACATATTCATGAACCTCATGCAAAATGCTTATCTGGAGCAGAGCTTCAATTTTGCACAAAAGGTTGATAATGAGATGAAAGGAGGGGCAATTAGGCAGAGTCGGGGAATCTCACAAGATCCATTCTACGTGTTGTGGAGGACCGCAATGCCGGCAGTTCTTATAGAATGTGGATTCATGTCAAATTCCGCTGATCGTGAGGCCTTGATTACAGAAAAAGGCCGCGATCGAATCGCTTCCGACATCTATGATGCTTTCCGGAAGTATAAAAAGGAATATGATGGCTCAGATGCCGTTAATTTTACTGTTACAGAAGAAAAGAATGAAGAAAAGGCCATTAACCCAATAAACGAGCAAAGCAATACGCTAACAAATAATACAAATACTACAGCTGAACTAACAGAAAATAAAGACAATAAAGTAATATTCGGCACTCAGGTTCTAGTCTCGTCCAAAGACATGTCTGCGAAAGACCCTTATTTTAAAGGCTATGACGTCATTAGGATTCCAGCAGGGAAATATTATAAGTATGTCATAGGGGTAGCATCAGATTTGAACACCGCTAAAGACAAAAACAGAATTATCAGAAAACAATACAAGGATTCCTTCATTGTCAAGGTCGATAATGGGTGTGTCGAAAGGATTTTCTGATGCCTAATTGCTTATATTCATCAACTTAAATTTCCCTTACTTATTTTAGAATAATTCAAAATCATAAATTGGTTGATTTTACGATAGTTGAGAAAATTTCATTAGTGCAAAATATTGATTCTCACAATATTAAAATAAGTCAATTTTTGTCGTACATTCAATCATATAAGGAAAATAAAATACAAAAACAATACGAAAACAGATTTTTTATAAAATATTTTTCCCCCAATTTTGCACTACGAAAATGAGGGATCAATTTCTCGGTTTCATTAATAAGATATTCATTTAAAGTAATGGCTGAATTGGAAAGACATATTTCCGTCTGGAACGATTGTTTGCGTATTTTCGAACAGAATGTTGAACCCAAGCAGTTCGATGTTTGGTTCAAAACCATCGTTCCGGTTTCTCTTGAAGGCTCGACACTCACTGTAGAAGTGCCGACAGATTTCTTTAGGAGCTATCTTGAAGATGCTTTCCTGCCTATTATCAAGATGACATTGAGGAGAGTCATAGGACAGGAGGCAAAGCTACTGTACAAGATTCATCCCGTTCAGAAAGAACGGGCCATGGTTTTCAGTGCTGCGCATGGGAACGTTCCTGAAAACAAGCCTGTGACGATTAATACTTTTCAGCCGTCTGGGAATCCTAGTCCTTTCGTTTTTCCTGGAATCCAGAAACTTCGGATAGATCCAAGGCTTAATCCAGTTTATTGCTTCGACAACCTTATTAAAGGGGAGTGCAACAAAATGGGCTACAATGCTGGTGTCAGCATCTCTGACAAACCTGGTAAAACCCCTTTCAATCCACTGTTTATTTTCGGTGGACCGGGACTAGGCAAGACACATTTAGCTCAGGCAATCGGAATCGCAATCCACGAGGCTTACCCTGATCTTGTTGTACTCTATGTTACTGGCAATGAATTCAGAACTCAATATGTAAACGCTGTGAACGTCCAAAACAAACTGACTTACTTCATGGCTTTCTACATGAGGATTGATGTTTTGATTATGGATGACATTCAGGAACTTATCGGCCCTGCTTCTCAAAATGCATTCTTCAACATATTCAATCATCTTCATCAATCAGGTAAGCAACTTATCTTTACGTCAGACCGCGCACCGGTTGATTTGATTAACTTTGAGGAAAGGCTACTTTCGCGTTTCAAGTGGGGTCTGTCAATTGAGCTGTCTAAACCCGATCATGACACAAGACTTGCGATGCTGAGAGCTAGGTGCGCAAGAGAAGGAGTTCAAGTCAACGATGATGTTCTGGAAATTTTGGCGAACAAGATAAGATCCAACTTCCGTGAGCTTGAGGGTGCCCTGATTTCTCTGATAGCAAACGCAACCCTATGCCACGAGGAAGTCACCAAAGAACTTGCTGAACAGATTACCGGCAACATTGTTGGTGAGGAACATAACGAAATAACCATCGACAAAGTTCAGGAAGTCGTTTGTGAGTACTTCAACATCACTCGCGAAACTCTTCTTTCCAAATCTCGTAAAAGACAGATTGTCCAAGCTAGACAGATAGCTATGTTCATGAGCCGGAATCACGTAGGAGGCTGTTCATTAGCTACAATTGGTATGGAACTTGGAGGGAAAGACCATGCTACAGTGCTTCACGCCTGCACGACTGTGTCTGACTTGATGTCCACGGACAAGATGTTCAAACAGTACGTGACGGACATCGAAAAGATGCTTGTTCCTGTAGCTAGATAATCAGGAGTCAAATGAATTCAGAAAAAGTACTATCGATCTTCAAAGAGATCACGCGGATTCCTAGGGAGTCCGGACACGAGGAGCCAATGACAGCCTTTCTTCAGCAATTCGCTGCAGAAAGGCATCTTGAATGTAAAACCGACAAGACGAACAATGTCTGCATCATCAAGGAGGCTAGCAAAGGCAAGGAGAATGTGCCGACACTCGTCCTTCAAGGCCACCAGGACATGGTCTGCGAGAAAAGAAGTGGCGTTCAGCATGATTTTCTCAAAGATCCTATTGAATATGTCATCGAAGATGGCTGGATGATAGCAAAAGACACGACACTTGGAGCTGATGATGGTATCGGTGTAGCTGCAATGCTTGCGCTCCTTGACAGTGACCTTCCAATGGGACGAATTGAATGCGTGTTCACAATCTCGGAAGAGACTGGAATGGATGGAGCCTTCGGAATGGAGCCTGGCTTTTTCACCGGAAGGACTCTCATTAACCTTGATTCTGAAGATGAAGGTCAGATGTTCATAGGATGCGCTGGAGGGCTTGACACGATAGCCGAGTTCAATTATATTCAAGAAGACTTCCTCGAAGGCTACAAGCCTGTTAGGCTTGAGATTTCTGGTGCACTTGGTGGCCATAGCGGTGACGACATCAATAAAGGCCGCATGAACACGGTACAACAGATGTCCCGCTTTCTCTATTCTGAAATGGCTTATGGCCTCCAACTCGTGATGCTGAAAGGCGGCAACAAACCAAACGCCATTGCCAGAGAGTGTGAAGCCATAATCACCGTTCCTGACACAGAAGCCACCATCGCAAGATTCGCATCATTCGGCAAAGACTTGAGAAATGAATATTTCAAGACTGATCCAGATGTAACATTTAGCGGAGAGACTTACAGATGCACAGAGAAACCAATTCAGAGCGATGTTGCTAAAAGACTAATCATGTCCCTGTTTTCATGCCCGCACGGAGTAGAGACCATGAGTCAAGACATTCCTGGCCTCGTGGAGACATCTACCAATTTGGCCGCAGTGAGGATGAACAGACAAGGGAAGGTTGAAATCATCACTAGCCAGCGTAGCTCAACGGGTTCAGCAAGAAAGATGATGGCCGCAAAGGTAGAGGCAAATTTCTTGCTCGCTGGAGCTAAAGTTACTCATCTTTCTGAATATCCTGGCTGGAAGCCTAATCTTGATTCTCATATTCTTCGCGTGTGCGTGGATTCGTACAAGAAACTTTTCGGATGCGAGCCTGAGGTTAAGGCCATCCATGCGGGATTGGAATGCGGCCTTTTCGGAGAGAAATTCGGTGATCTAGACATGATTTCTTTCGGACCGACCTTGCGTGGAGTTCATGCTCCGGGAGAGAAACTTGAACTGTCTTCGCTTGAGAAGTTCACAGAGCATCTTGCCGATGTAGTCACCAATTTTGAATAAGGTCATAGTCACTTCGATAGACTCAACGACCCAAAGCGCAATAATATGGTAAAAATAGCTCCTTCAATACTTTCCGGCAATTTTCTCAATCTTGAGCCGGACATCAAGATGGTCAATGAGAACGCTGATCTGATTCACATTGATGTCATGGATGGAAGTCTTGTTCCGAACATTTCATTCGGATTCCCGGTGATGGAGGCAATCGCCAAAGTCGCGACTGTCCCGATGGATGTTCACCTGATGATAATCAATCCGGACAAGTACATCGAGAGGTTCGCCAAATGCGGGGCTAGTCTGATAAGTTTCCATCTAGAGGCCGCTGACAAGGCTTGCAAGGATCCTAAGGACATAATCTCCTTAATCAAATCCTGCGGTGCGAAGGCAGGACTCGCAATTAACCCTGATGTTCCCGTAGAGAGGCTGTTTCCGTTCATTGAAGACGTGGACTTCTTTCTGATCATGTCTGTCTTCGCTGGGTTCGGAGGACAGAAATTTATTGAAGACTCCATTGAGCGAGTCAAATCCCTAAAAGCTGAGATGGACAGACGGGGGATTGTAAAAGACATCGAGGTGGACGGAGGTGTGTCATCCACAAACGCTAGGATTCTGGCGGAATCTGGTGCAACAATGCTTGTTGCAGGAAGTTCAGTCTTTAAGGCTAAAAATCCTGCAAAAGCTATTGAAGAACTACGTTAGATAACATAACTTACTTCCTTAAAGGCGAACTCAAAACGTTCGCCTTTATTTGTTTCTAAGCAAAGGAGTCCTGAGTCTGAGACACTCACTATTTTGGCACAAATTGACTCCCCGGTGGAGCAGACGACATATTCATTGAACGAGCCGAAGCGATAGAGTCTGGAAGCATATTCATCAGCATTGTCGTAGTTGCCAAGACGAGATTGCAAGAAACGGCACAGTTTGGGCAATTCCTCTTTTATGTCATATTCTTTGTCGGTAAGTTTTGACATTGACACAGGATTCACAAGTTGCGGAGGGAACTCTTTTTGATTGACATTCAGACCTATTCCAATAACACTGGCATCAAGGAAAGATCCTTTCAATGTGTTCTCTATGAGCATGCCACAGATTTTTTTATTCCGGACATAGATGTCGTTGGGCCATTTGACAGAGCATTCTATGCCTTCAGATTCGAGATAACCAGAAACTCCCAATGTTACGCAACGGGTCAGAATGAACTGCCGTGATGCTTCCAAAGGAGTGATAGCATCGTCACCAAACTTGACAACCATGGAAAATGTCAGATTCTCACCGGCATGAGTCAGCCATGAGTTCCCTCTTTGCCCGCGACCCGCTGTTTGATGCACAGCGGCTATTACTGTCATATTGTCAATCTCTGCAAGGTGCCTTATCGCCTCACTGTTAGTAGAATCCACCTCTTCTAACCATTGAATGTCAACTTCTTCTTTCATTGATTCAGAATTTGTCGTATATTTGTATATTTGATTGGTAATGCAAAAATATAAAACATTCTCAATATGATTACACACGATCTGCGGGTTATGGCTGATGCCATGCTCGACAAGAAAGCACAAAACGTAATTGACATAGATCTCAGACCTTTGGGAACAGCGATCACTGATCATTTCATGATCTGCAATGCTGACTCAACGACAAATGTCAACGCTATAGCTGACAATGTGATAGAGAAAATGCGTGAGGAAGGAAGGAAACCTCTTAGAACTCAAGGTCTGGAGAATAACTTCTGGATCATCCTAGACTACGGTGACATTGTCGCGCACATTTTCCTTACCGAGTATCGTCAATTCTACCGGCTTGAAGAACTATGGGCCGATGCACCTCACAAGGAGTACAAGGAAAGACGTGTACCTAAAACTAAAAAGAAAGAGACTGATGGCGAATAATTCAAACATGCCTAAAGGGGGAGATCCAAGGAGAAAGGTCATACGTGTGAGGTTCAATTTCTCATGGTTGTACTTGATTCTAATCCTTGGCATTGGTTGGTTGCTATTCAATAATAGTGGGGCCAATCCTCAAAAAATCGAATGGGCTGAGGTTCAGGAAATGTTCCTTAGCGGTGACATTAAAGAGATTCAATTTATCAGGAACGATTTCAAAGGTAATATTACTGTTCGTCCCGACAGACTGAATAAATATGCTGACAAATTTGGGGGAAAGATTCCACCGAGTTCTCCACATTTCATCTTTCTTGTCTCAGACAAGTTCGATGCGGAAAAAGAATTTGCCGATCTTAATGCTAAGCTTCCGGTTGATGCTCCTAAAGTTAAGATCGTCATGGAGAACGACAATCGAATGTGGTCAGGCATCCTGGAATGGATCATCTTCCCTCTTCTGCTCATATTCATGTGGATTTGGATGTTCCGAGGCTTCAACAAGAATATGGGTGGTGGAGCCGGTGGACCAGGAGGCGTTTTCAATGTCGGTAAGTCCACAGGAAAACTTGCAGACAAGGAAAAAGTCAACGTGACATTCAAGGACGTTGCCGGCCTTTACGGAGCTAAAGAAGAGGTGATGGAAATCGTTGATTTCCTGAAGAACCCTCAAAAATACACTTCACTTGGAGGCAAGATTCCTAAAGGAGCCCTTTTGGTAGGTCCTCCGGGTACAGGTAAAACACTGCTAGCCAAAGCTGTGGCAGGCGAAGCCAACGTTCCGTTCTTCTCCATCTCTGGTTCCGACTTTGTGGAAATGTTTGTTGGAGTCGGAGCTTCTAGGGTAAGGGATCTTTTCCGCCAAGCAAAAGAGAAGGCCCCGTGCATCGTCTTCATTGATGAGATTGATGCAGTAGGAAGGGCTAGAGGCAAGAATGTAGGTTTCTCTTCAAATGATGAGCGCGAGAACACACTCAACCAATTGTTGACAGAGATGGATGGATTCGACACAAATTCCGGTGTCATCATCCTCGCTGCGACCAACAGAGCAGACATTCTTGACAAAGCTCTTTTGAGAGCCGGACGTTTTGATCGTCAGATCCATGTTGATCTTCCGGAGCTAAAGGAAAGAGAGGAGATCTTCAAGGTTCACACCCAAAAGCTCAAGATTGCCAAAGATTTCGATTTAGGATTCATGGCGCAGCACACACCAGGGTTCTCTGGTGCTGACATAGCTAACGTGTGCAACGAAGCTGCCTTGACAGCAGCAAGAAGGAACAAAAAAGAAATTGACAGACAGGATTTTCTCGATGCAGTTGACAGGATTGTAGGTGGATTGGAACGAAAGGGATCTATCATGACTCCTGCGGAGAAGAGGACAACAGCTTATCACGAGGCGGGACACGCAACTGTTGGTTGGCTCTTGCCTTACTCTGATCCAGTGTTCAAAGTCAGTCTTATACCAAGAGGTGATGCATTAGGCCTGACATGGTACTTGCCTGATGAAAGGAAAATCCTTTCTAAGTCTTACTTGATGGACAAGATGTGCGCTTTGATAGGCGGACGTGTTGCCGAAGAAATCATCAACGGTGAACCTGCCACTGGAGCGCTAAATGATCTCGAAAGACTTACACGAATGGCCTATAACATGGTCCAGTTCTATGGAATGAGCGATAAGATCGGTGAGGTGTCATTCTACGACTCTACCGGATCGAGGGGCTACGATCTCACTAAACCTTACAGTGAGAAGACAGCCGAACTCATGGATCAGGAAGTCAAAGATTTGGTAAAGGAAATTCATGATAGAACATTGCTCATCTTGACTGAACATAGAGAAGGATTCGTTCAGATGGCAAAGCTTCTGCTTGAAAAAGAAGTGATTTTCTCTGAGGACATCGAAAAGATTCTTGGTCCTAAAGCCAAGCCAACAGAAGAGATCAATGAATCTTCCGAAACCGAAGCTGAACCAGCACTAACAGAATCGGATGATGAATAATGTAGTAGTCAGATCTATTTCAGGCGTGGTCTTCATCCTAGCGATGTTGGCCTGCTTGATGTTTAATAAGTTTCTCTTTGCCGGACTGATTATATTCATCATGTCCGTCATGCTCTTGGAATTTTACCACATCACGATGGGGGAGAGCTACAAGCTTTCCAAGATCTTGGCTATTGTTGCTGCTATTATCCTTTTCGGAATATTGTTTGCCGTGTCTTCGTACCACATCCCAATCAAATTCGTAGCCCTTTCAATGGTCCCGCTTTTCATTGTGATGATTAATTCCTTGTACGTCAAAGACAAGGAAGAATACGGCAAATTCTCCAACATCTACACAGGATTATTGTACATCGCTGTGCCTATCGCACTTTCCAACTTGATTGCATTCGATAAGGCTGGGAACTTCAGCGGCAACCTCCTTCTGTGTTTCTTTATAATAATATGGTGTTCAGACGTTGGAGCCTTTGCTTTCGGAATCTCTCTTGGGAAGTTTTTCCCTAAGAAACTCTTTCCGACAGTGTCCCCAAAAAAGACATGGATTGGCTTCATAGGCGGATTGGTAAGTTCAGTTCTGGCGGCTTTCGCGTTGTATGAGTTCCATATACTGAAGTTCCCGCTCATCCACTGCTTAATCTTGTCACTGATAATGTCAGTGACAGGAGTCTATGGAGACCTTTATGAATCTCAATGGAAGAGAGTCTATGGAGTCAAGGACTCCGGCAAGATTATCCCAGGACACGGGGGCTTTCTGGACAGGTTCGACAGCACGCTGATGGCGATGCCATTCGGAGCTATCTATCTGGCGATCTTCGACCTGCTCTAATTAACAATCAGATAATCAATTAATGAATATATAAGCGATATGAAGAGAATAAAAGTTGACAAGGACTCACATGGAACCATCGGAATCAACTGGACGGTAACAGCTGCCCTGATAGCTTGCGCTCTGATATTCATACACAATCCATTCATTGTGGTTCCAATCATTCTCATACTACTGGCCTTTGCTTTCTTTGTGTTTTGGTTCCATCGTGTACCAGACAGAGAGCTTCCGGAAGGAGATTCCAAAATGATCACGTCTGTCGCTGACGGCAAGGTTGTGATAGTTGACCGGGTCTATGAGAAGGAATATTTCAAGGACGACCGCATCCAAGTGTCAGTGTACATGGATTTCTTCGATGTCCACACCAATTTCTGGCCGATGGACGGTGAGATTTCTTACTATAAATACCATCCCGGAAAGTACCTGCTAGCCTTTCTTCCGAAAGCCTCCGAGAAAAACGAGCACTCTTCCACGGTCATCCGCAACGATCACGGTGAAATTCTGTTCAGACAGATTGCCGGAACTTTCGCCCGAAGAATTGTCTGCTACTCCAAAGAGGGAGATAAGGTCGAAAGGGGAAAGCAGTGTGGAATCATCAAGTTTGGCTCTCGGATAGACATATTCCTACCCCTTGACGCTGAAATCAAGGTTAAGGAAGGTGATTTCACCAGAGCCTGTGAGACGGTTATCGCTGAACTTAAATAACTTGTGACTGATCTGCCTCAATTAGTTCGACAAGACGATCTACGGCTTCCGTGTCCTGAATATGCTTCAGCACGGGAGCCTTTCCTTTATAGATGGTGACTTTGTGATTACCTTCTCCTACATAGCCCCAATCAGCGTCCGCCATCTCACCGGGACCGTTCACTATGCAGCCCATCACTGCAATGACAGTGTTCTTAAGGTGAGAGGTCCGAGCTTTTACTTCTACGAACGCTTTCTGGAGATCGTACATTGTACGCCCGCATCCGGGGCATGCGATATATTCTGGTTTGTAGAAGCGACGTCTCGTAGCCTGCAAAAGTTCGTTTACAAGGTAATGTCCAAGACCAGAATCTTGTATGGAAACCTTAGTCCCTGAGTCATCCAAATATGTTCCCGTCAGTTCAAGATCATCCAACGATTTATCCAACAACCTCTTGCCAAAATCACATGACACATCCATTAGAAGGGTATCTCTCGTTGGGGAGTCATAGACAGCCTTGGCTTTCTTTCCATTGACGGTAACAGACGTCATAGAGGAGACGATCCTATGGTCATATCTTGCGGCAAGGTACTGTGCCACTGGAATTTCAGCTTCAGGGTCTTCGGTCAACGACACTCTTATCGTGTCTCCAATTCCTTCAGAAAGAAGAGTTGAAATTCCTACACAGGATTTGATTCTGCCACTATCCCCGTTTCCGGCTTCAGTCACGCCAACATGAAGGGGATACAAAATACCATTCTCCTTCATCGCGGACATCAGATGGCGGTAAGCTTCGACCATGACAATAGTGTTGCTAGATTTAAGAGACACCACAACATTATGGAAATCAGCCTCTTCACACATAGTGAGCCATTCTAGGGCAGCCTTTGACATCGCTTCTGGTGTGTTGCCGTACAGATTGGTAATGTAGTCTCCAAGAGAGCCATGATTGACACCGATTCTTATAGCTGTACCATTAGCTCGGCAAACTTCTATCAATTGTTTAAACTGCCTACATGCTTCTTCATGATCTTTGTGAAAGTTTCCGGGATTGATTCTCACCTTTTCCACAAAAGGAGCAACCATGATTGCGGTTTGTGAAGAAAAATGGATGTCAGCGACAATAGGAGTCATGATTCCACGCTCTCGCAGACGAGTTTTGATAGACTTTACATGTTCCACGTCAGCTGGGCCAGGAACTGTTATTCTGATGATCTGAGCCCCCGCTTCACTAAGTCTGACACATTGAGACAATGTCGATTCCACATCATAAGTGTGGGTATTACACATTGTTTGGACAACAATTGGATTTCCTCCTCCGATAAGGACATCACCAACTCTTACTGTCAATTTTTTCATTTCGTCTCTGGATTATAAACCTGTCTGTAAGCCTCGCGTTTGAGCTGGGCTTTGCTGCGCCCAGTACGTTTAGTAAGTTGAAAATAGACTCCAGCAGTCACCATGACATCAAATGGATACGCGAATCTGAAATAGTCCTTGCTATAATAATCTGGATCATAGATAGTTCCCCAAGAATAGCGTACATTAGCGTTGATGTGAAATTCCAACGGGTCGAACACAATACCGAAGCCTAGTCCGCCACAGATGCCATAATCGAAACGACGGTCAGTGTCCTTAAAAGAGTTCATAAGCTCTTCGCTGACGCGCTCACCGGTTCTTTGAATATTCAACCTGTAACCAGCATAGATTCCAAGATCTGCCATGATCTTATAGTGAAGTCCATCCATGTGAAGATGAGCCATAAACGGAACTTCAACAATATCCATCAGAGCTTGAGTGGCGCCCTCAATCCTTGGAGTCACTTTTGTCTCTTTATTCTCCTTAAACTTGTAACCTTCATGACTATAGCGGAGACCTACCTTGAAACCGAAGTAAGGAAGATATGAAAACATCTTTCCATAACGCGTGTAATACACTCCGAAAGTACCTGGGGTATAGAGTGTTGACTGGGTGTAAGTAGGATTGAACATCATCCTGTTGAAGGAGACACCATACTCAACCCCAATCAAAGAATAGTCGTTAACCTCGAACACCCTATTGATCTGAACAGTGTCAAGATAGATGTCTGAATATGTGTCTGGAATGGTCAAGCTATCCACCGGAGCAGTTGACAGCAGAGTCGAGTCCTTTTGAGTTTGGGCCATCATAACATGAAAACCGCTCAGAAGGACAATTACCGAAAGTAATAATCTTATGGACCTCATTTCGATGTGATCTAGTTATTGAAGAACGATGCAAGGTCCAAATCTTGACTAACCTCGCTTCGTTCAGGGATTTCAAACAATTCGCTTTCCTTTGTCATCAAGTATTTCACCTTTTCAGGCTGTCTATGGGCAAGAAGATTTCCAGAATCCACGATTCCGTTACGATTCAAATCCTCAGTAATCCTTATTGCATACTTTCCTTGCTTAAGATAAGGGAAATCCAAGACAGCATCAGCCTCAATGATGTACGAACGCAGAACATTGGATTTTCTTTCATCAAGGAGATCAACGATGTACTTGTTCCCATTCACACCTGTGGTGTTTAACGTGAAATGGCTGAGATTGTCATCGGTTGGGAGTGTAACTTTGACCTCGGTACTGTCATTCCAAAATCCATTAATGTCTTTAAAAGATCTTTGAGGTACTTTAAAGACATATTCATACCCTTTTTGGATTTTTGACTTAGGGGTAATGATGTACCGTCTAAGATTCAAGGAATCACGATTGATGGTGAATTTCTCAGGGCTTTCCTTTTGCTTAGGATTGATTGACTTGAAAATCAGTGTGTCGAAAGCACCAAGAATAGGAGGATTGTCAAATTCAAGGGATATTCCACACTGCTCGAAAGTCTCCGGTGTCACCTTAAGCGAAAGGCCACAAATAGTGTCAGTATGCTCGGTTCTCTTTCTTGCCGAACGTGATTTAGGCTTGTTTTCATCCACTAGGCTGACTTTTTCTGTCTGAGGTTTAAGAACGCCCAATGTGTCTGTTTTCCAATATTTTACCCACAGATGTAATGAGTCTGGCATTGCTTTCTGGACGTTCAGCCAAAGGAGAAGACTATCTTTCTCCACGTTAAACTCAGTGATGACCTTGGAAGCCGGAAATCCCTGAAACCAAAGCGAGTCAATTCTTGTGTCTGGAGCCATGAAAGAGACGTAGGCTGCACGGTCTCCCGTTCTCTTGTAATTCATGAGCATCTGCTTGGATGGCTTCTCCTTAAACACGTTTAGTTTTAGTTCTACCTTTCTTGAATTGCAGGCCAAGGTGTCTTTCATGTCGAACTTCTTCAATTCAGGGACGCTGTCATTCACCACGTTAACAGGCCTGAACAGAGTGTCAAGGAATGCTATTCTGTCCTCATCCGGGTCGTAAAGATTGTTGCCGTTTCCGTCAACAACAGCATAGACGCGAAAAACTGTGTCTTGAATATTCCTAAGTGAGAAATAGCCCCAGTCATCAGTCTTGACAGCGGCAATAGGCCTGTCAAGAAACACCGCTGAATCCCTTTGGTCTTTATAAAGCATCACAGTGGCGCCTTTGATTGGTTTAAGGGTATTGCAATCCAAAACGGTTCCAGTCACGTACATGGAGTCCACTTTCTCCCCCGTGGAGAAGACCGTGGTAAATCCAGGAAACATGTTCCCCTCATTATTATCAGCGATTGCACCTGTCAGGTCCAAAGTGTAAGTTGTGTTTGGAAGAAGATCCTCTTCAAAATAAACTACCAGACTCTTCCCCTTCATTTTGTATTTCGGTCTCTTCTTCTGAGGAGGGGAGAGGAATATTGATTTGGGATCCTTAACGGTCACATATTCATCGAATGTGAATATTACTTTGGTACCATGAACAGGGACTGAGACTGCCCCAACTGGTGGTACGACTCTCCTAATTACAGGAGGTATCGTGTCCTTGAGACCACCTGTAGGAGCTTCTGTCGTGTTTGCGCACGAAGGCTGAAAGAGAGCAGCTGCCAAAAGTAGTGCAGCGGGGAGCAAAGGGAATATTATTGAAAGTGATTTTTTCATTGCGGATCGGGTATATTCAAAAATCAGGCTTAAATTTCAGTTCTGACAACACTTTTGATTCCATCAATAGAGCCAAGCTTGCGCATCATTCTGTCCAATGCTGCTTTGTCGTGGACATAGAGATCAATGTAGCCAGAGAATATGCCTTCGTCAGAACTTAGGCAAACTTTACGCATATTCACGCCCATGACCAAAGAAATGTATCGCGAAATCTCATTCAGAAGTCCAACCCTATCCACACCTTTAATTGAAAGACGGGCCAGAAAAGATTGGCTGTCATCATCATCCCATTGAGGTACAACAACCCAGTCACCATGCTTGGAAGCAATACTGTCGGCCACTGGACAAGATTTCTTATGAACCGTCACGGTGCCATCCGGAGCTTTGATTCCTATGACAGCATCTCCGGGAATAGGTCTGCAACACGATGCGATGACATATTCATTCTTTTCCTTTTTCGCGGCTTCCTTTTTCTTTCCGAACCACGGGAATGACCATGAATGGCTCTTGTCGGCCTTCCCAGATGACAGGATGTCTGACAAATCACCTAGTTTGATGATTCCCATGCCTATCCGGAAAAACATTTCTTCCGAGTTACCTCCCGGAATGGCAAAATGCTCTAGAAGTATTTCGATGGAGTCGTTGTTCATCCTATAGCCCAAGGATTCCAACTGGTCTGAAAGCGTCTTTTTTCCGAGTTCGACAATCTCTTTCTTGTGCCCTTTAAAGTAATCTATGACGACATTACGGGCATGTCTGGTCTGGAGAAATTGCAACCATTCACGTTTCGGCTGCTCAACTTCCGCAGTGATGATTTCAACTTGATCTCCACTCCTTAGCACATGAGAAAGAGGCACTAGTTTCATGTTGACTTTGGCAGCGATTGCCTTGTTGCCAATCTCGGTGTGAATGCAGTAGGCAAAATCCAACACTGTAGCACCTTTAAGGATAGACTTTTGGTCTCCTTTAGGAGTGAACACTGTTATCTCGCTGCTTGTCAAATCATTATGAATAATATCCAATAATTCAAGAGCATTGACATCTGGATTGACAAGAATCTCTTTGACTTTCGCAAGCCATTTGTCCATCTCGCTGTCATTCTCGCTGATGTAGCCTTCCTGTTTGTAAGTCCAGTGGGCAGCAATTCCTTTTTCAGCAATGTCATCCATTCTCTTGGAACGAATCTGAACCTCAATCCAAATGCCCGTGTCGCTCATCAAGGTACAATGAAGTGCCTCATAACCATTGCTTTTCGGATGTTTTACCCAATCTCTCACACGATCTGGTTTGTAGCGGTAAATTCCGGTGATGATTGAGAATATGTGGTAACACTGGTCACGCTCGCTTTCTTTTGAATCTGCCGGAGGGGTAAACACAATCCTGAGAGCATACAAGTCATAGACCTGATCAAAGGTGATGTTCTTAGTCTGCATCTTGTGCCAGATGGAATATGGCGTTTTGACCCTCTTGCGAATCTCGAAATTGAAGCCAGCCTTCCTTAAGGCATCATTGATCGGCTTGATAAAGTCGTCAATCTGTTTCTCCTTGCCACTCAAGTTAGAGTTGATCAGTTCAGTAATTTCCTTGAAGGCATCCGGCTCTTTGTACTTCAGCCAGATGTTCTCCATCTCGGACTTGATTTCGTAAAGACCAAGCCGATGGGCAAGCGGAATGAATATGAACATCGTTTCACTGAGAATCTTATCCCGCTTGTACTCTGGCATATATTCGATTGTCCGGCAATTGTGAAGACGATCGGCAAGCTTGATTAGAACAACCCTCACATCATCATTGAGAGTCAGCAGAATCCTTTTGAAATTCTCTGCTTGGAGGCTTTTAGTGTCCGAATTGTTCAGCTTTTTGCTGCGGTCTTCGTTGTCAAGCACGTTTTTGATCTTGGTCAGACCATCCACAAGGCTGGCTATCTTGTCACCGAAAAGTTTGCGGATGTCATCAACTGTGTAATCGGTGTCCTCCACAACATCGTGGAGCAGAGCGGCTGCAATCGACTTGTAGCCCAACCCTATGTCACTGACAACAATCTTCGCCACCTCTATAGGGTGGACTATGTAAGGATCGCCAGAGCGGCGCCGAACGTTCTTATGCGCTTCATTAGCAAACTCGAATGCCTTTTGGACAACGTCCAACTCTTGCTGATTGGCACAGCGTTTCTCTGCTGCCGCCTTCAACTGGGCGTAACTCTGTCTAATCAGTTCGTAGTCCTGTTCTGTAAATTGTGAGAAACTCATACTTCAACCAAATCTTTATCTCTTTTCATATCGCCTCCGACACCCCCGGAAGACTTTCGACAAAACCGCCTTCGTTCACTGTCTGGAACGAATAGGAGAACTGTGCTCCGTAAAGGATAATCTGCCATCCGAACCTCATCCATACCATGAATAGGGGAATGGCAGCTATGGTTCCATAAACCATGTTCAGACGCATCACAAACATCTGTGTTTCTAGGTAAAGGTACTGAAGCATGGAGAATGCAATCCCAGCTATCACAGCAGCTTTCAGTGCATAGCGATACTTCACGTCAACCGCAGGGATGAACTTGTACATCGCAGAGAAGACCAACACTGTGACTAACCAAGCCACAACCCAGCCGAGGAACGACTTGATTGTGTCCGTTGCCCCGATCCAGTTCGGGATGAGATCAAGGACATGTGAGTAAATGATTGTACCGGAATATAGCAACAACACCACAAACGGAGCAAGCACAAGAATGAGCACATCTATTCCTATGCGTTTGAAAAAAGCCCGGTGCAGCTTTCTGACCTTCCAGACATTGTTGAACACTGTCTCAACCCTCATCATCATCCAGATTATGAGCCAAACGAAAGTCAAAGCACTAATAAGTCCGAACAATCCGTTAGTCGCGGAATCGAGGATCTTGTCAGCAGCGTTTAGTATGATGCTCATTATAGTCTGGCTGATGTCCCAAGAAAACAGCAATTCTTTGAGTTTGTCAGCTAGCCCAAAACCGTTAGTAACAGCGAAAGCCACTGCAATGAAAGGCACGAAAGCCATTGTGCAGAAATAACTTAGAGCAACAGCCTGAAACCCTATCTTTTGCTCAGCGAATGTCTGGAAAGCAATTGTCACCACCTTTACATCCTTGACAAGGCGTGCCTTGGCCTTTGACAGATTGCTCTCGTCAAGAATCCAAACATCTTGTCCGAAGAACTTCCTAGCCCAACGAAACCAAAGCCTACATTTGAATATCAGTTTCCGGAATCCATTCATCCTCAAAATCTTTAAAATAATCCCGAAAACAAATCCTGTTCAGAGTCCTGTCCATTGCCCCCAGCTGCAGCCTGAGGAAGCATATTCCTAAAATCTTCCTCGCTGATGATCTTGATGCCAAGCTCTCCGGCTTTTTTCATCTTCTCAGGTCCCGGTTTACTTCCAGCCAGAAGGTAAGAAGTCTTGCTGCTGACGGAAGTACTGTTTTTGCCACCATTGGCCTCTATCAGTCGTTTGACCTCGTCTCTGGAGACACTGAAAGTGCCAGATATCACTATCGTTTTCCCAGCCAACGCATCTGACGCGGCAGCATTGGTCTCCATAGAAAATTGAATACCGGCCGCCTTAAGCTTTTCTATGTCGGCAAGATGCTTGGGATTACGGAAATATTCATAGATGCTGTCTGCTATAACTTCTCCTACATCCGGTACCTCAAGCAGTTGTTCTTTGGAAGCCGCAGCTATTGCATCGATATTCCCGAAATGCCGGGCTATTTCCTTGGCTGTGGTCTCTCCCACATAACGGATTCCAAGAGCGAAAAGTACATGGTCGAAAGACACATTGCGTGAAGCTTTCAAACTATCAAGGAAACGACTCGCTGAACGCTCCTTCCAACCATCAAGCAAAAGCAATTGTCCTTTAGTCAAAGAATAGAAGTCCGCAGAAGTCCTTACTAGTCCAAGATTATACATCTGCTCAATGGTGGCATCACCAGCCAGCACATTCATCGCTTTGCGACTTAGAAAATGTACCAGTTTTCCCTTGATCTGAGTCGGACATCCATCCACATTTGGACAGAACCACTTAGCTTCACCGTCTTCTTTAACCAGTCTAGTTCCACAATCTGGGCAAACTTCAGGGAACACCGGTTTGGGAGCATTTATGGCTCTCTTTGAAAGATCCACATCAATAATTTTCGGAATGATTTCACCTCCTTTAACAACAGTCACAACATCTCCTACACGAATGTCCATCTGAGTGATGAAGTCTTGATTGTTAAGGGTAGCCCTCTTCACAACAGTTCCGGCCAACTGGACTGGGGCAAGATTGGCAACAGGGGTGACTGCACCTGTACGTCCAACTTGATAGTCAATGGAAATCAACTTGGTGTGCGCTTCCTCCGCCTGAAACTTGAACGCCACTGCCCATCGAGGTGACTTTGCAGTGTAACCAAGAGCACTTTGGTAGGCCAACTCGTTGATTTTAATGACAATCCCATCAGTAGCATACGGAAGAAACTTCCTCTCCGTGTCCCAATAATGGATGTACTCCTCAATCTCGTCTATTCCATGGACAATCCGCCGCTTGTCAGAGACCGGTAGCCCCCAAGAAGCCGCAGCATTCAAGGCTTCGTTGTGCGTGGCAAACGAGACACTCTGACTAGGAATATGATAGAGAGTGCACATCAGTCCTCTTCTGCCAACTTCCGATGGGTCAAGGAGTTTGAGCGAGCCGGAAGCAGCATTCCTTGGATTGGCGAATGGAGGATCCTCATTGTCCTCCCGCTCCTTGTTCAGACGGTCAAATGACTCATAAGGCATCAGAACCTCACCCCTAATTTCAAATTCATCCGGCCAACCGGAACCTGTGAGTTTTTCGGGAATATTACTGATCTTCAAAGCATTGGCTGTCACATCATCGCCCACGACTCCGTCACCCCTGGTCAAAGCTCTAAACAAGCGCCCGCTTTTGTAAGTCAAGCAGATGGCTGTACCATCAAACTTCAATTCGCATGAATATGTAAACTTGACGTTGCCCAGATCTTTCTCAGCCCTGCGTACAAAGTCCTCGATTTCACCGATGTTGTAGGTGTTGCCGAGCGAGAGCATAGGATACTTGTGGGGATATTGTGCAAACTCTTTGCGCACAGCAGGTTCAGCGTTCTGTCCTGAAACCTCTGACTCAAGATCACTACCAACTTTTTGGGTAGGGGAGTCTGGAGTCAGAAGGGTAGGATACTCCTTTTCAAGATCCTCCAGCTCGTGCATCAATCTATCATAGTCAAAGTCGCTCATTGTTGGAGCGTTGTCAACATAGTAGCGCCTGCTGTTCTCCCAGAGAATCTTGCGGAGTTCATCAACACGTATTTTAGCCTGCTCGTAATTCATGCCGATTATGTTCTTTCCAAAGAATACAAATTTACGAAAAATGTCGGCTTTTTTCTGAAAATCCCTTAAATTTGCGTCTGATTTTACTTAACGAACATACAAATTTCTAAATCATTCGTATATGAAAGATTCTATCATCATTCTGTGCGGCGGTGGTCCCGCTCCAGGAATGAACACAGTGGTGTTCTCAGTTGCAAAAACTTTCCTTTCGAACGGCTACAGGGTAATCGGTCTCCACGAAGGCTACACTGGACTCTTCCGCAAGGAGGCTCGCACCGAAGACATCGATTTCTTCAAGGCTGATGCCTACTTCAACAGAGGCGGTTCTTACCTTCAGATGAGCCGCTTCAAACCGACTAACGAGGATTTCGAGCAGAACTTCAACCTTGCCTTGTTCCAAGACAACAACGTGAAGCTTCTCGTGACCGTAGGTGGTGACGACACAGCTTCCACAGCCAACAGAATCGCCAAGTTCCTTGAAGCAAAGAACTATCCGATCCACAACATCCACGTCCCTAAGACGATTGATGATGATCTTCCTTTGCCTCATAACGCTCCTACTTTCGGATTCAACTCGGCTAAAGATGAGGGTGCTCACATCGCCCGCACCGTTTATGAAGATGCGCGAACCTCAGGCAACTGGCTTCTGATTTCAGCCATGGGCCGCAGTGCAGGACACCTTGCTCTTGGAATAGGCGAGGCCACACACTGCCCGATGACCATCATTCCTGAGATGTTCAACAAAACGACCATCACAGTTGACAAGATCATCAAGTTGACCCTCTCGGCCATCATCAAGAGAAAGCTTCTTGGCATTCCTTACGGAACCGTAGTTGTAGCGGAAGGCGTGTTCCATGACCTTGAGCCAGAGGACATTAAGGCCACGGGTGTTCACATGACCTACGATGAGCACGGCCACCCTGAGCTCGGCAAGATCTCCAAGGCTGTCCTCTTCAACGACATCCTTGAGAAGGAGTTCAAGAAGATCGGCATGAAGGTTAAGACACGTCCAGTTGAGATTGGCTACGATGTTCGTTGCCAGGATCCTGTGGCTTACGACCTTTCTTACTGCACAGAGCTCGCTCTCGGAGTTTATGAACTCTTCTCAAAGGGCGAGACCGGATGCATGGTCTATGTTGACGAGAACGGCAACGCTCAGCCTCTTTACCTGAAAGATCTTCAGAACGCTGAGGGTAAGATCCCTCCTCGCCGCGTGGACATCGATGGCGGAATCGCCCGCAACTACTACGGACACATCTGCCACTACATCACTCCTGCTGACTACGAGGCCGCCAAGGCTTACGTTGCCAATCCAGAGGAGTACGACTTCAAGAAGATCCTTAACTGGTAAGACTTGAATATGTGAGGTTCAGTCAATTGATCCTCATCATCGCACAGTCGTCAGATGACACTTCGACCTCGATTCGGGTTTCCGGATCGAGGTTTTTTATGTACAGATAATCGACTGCTTCCTTAGGGAGCAAGATGGAAAGTTTTTCGGTTGGGCGGCACTTCGACAAGCTCAGTGACCGCCGAAGCGACTCTGCGCCTGAAAAATTGCAGACAAAAAGCCAGGTCTGCAAGCCGTCACCACGGAGAAAAGCGAAATGCCTATCAGGGTCAAAGCCTGGCGAATCATAGTTGCAATAGCAAAGGTCGAACGTCTTTCCAGAAGCCACGGCAGGAACTGACACTGCCATATTCAAAAACCTCCGCCACTTTTCAAGAAGCGCTGCTTCATCCGAAGTAAGTCCCTCATTTTTATGAATATACTCAATCAGCCTCTCGATTGACGGAATCTTCCACCAATCGAATATGGTTGTTTTGCCGTCACGGCCACTGAACCCTTCCGCATCCATCCCACGCTCCCCGATCTCCTCACCGAAATAGATCATGTAAGGAGCCGTGTTTAGGAATATTCCTGCACCCAACGCTGCGAAAGTCCTCTGCGCGTCCTTACCAAAGAAATCGGAGGCAAAACGCTGCTCGTCATGGTTCTCAAGGAAGTTCAGCATCCTCGGCTGCAAATCGCCCAGAAACTGCCAGTTCCATGTCAGACTTTTGGCTGTACCATGTCCTTCTACTACAGATCTGACGGAATCATAAAATCCAGACTTATCGTACAAGAAATCAAAGTCCACTTCGCGGATGTATTTGGCATAGAGTTCTTTTTGATAAACTTCTGCTATGAAGATGATTCCGGGAAATTCACTTTTGACCTTTTGAATAAGCCAGTTGAAAAACTGCCAAGGCACCATCTCAACCATGTCGCAGCGGAATCCGTCAACACCTTTACGGCACCAGAAGCGGACAATTTCGTACATTTTGTCCCACGTTTCCGTGTGAAAGTCACAGTAATTCAGCCTTATGGTCTCGTACCAATCGTTAATGGAAGGGGAGGACGAGAATGAATTGCCAGATGCCTTAGCCGGGTTTTCGTAATATGTCTGATTGTCAAAAGGAAGCTTAAGAGACTGGCCGGGATAGTAGTAGAAATCATTCTCAGGTCTCCAATGGACAGAAGGATCGTCCTTCGCTCCCAAGGGTTCTATCTCAGGATGTGCCAAGCCTACTTTGCCATAATCCCTTGACACATGATTGGGAATAAAATCAATTATCACATTTAGTCCTGCATCGTGAGTGCGTTTAAGCAAAGACTCAAACTCACTCATTCTTTCTCGCTGATTGTCTGCAAGATACGGATTTACATCATAGTAATCTGTGATCGCATAAGGGGAACCAGCATTCCCTTTTACTATTTGTCTGTCGGAAGCCTCGCACCCTTCTGACGCGACAGTAGTCGCATGCCGAATGACACCTGTGTACCAGACATGGCTCACACCAAGCGAACTTAAATACGACAACGTCTCGTTGTCAAATTCATTAAATTTACCTTTTCCCCACAATCTAGGAAGAACCTGATAGAAAATCTTTTTACCCATAACTAGAAACCAATCAATGCCTTGCCCTTGTTCCGATCAATAAAGCCAATCAAACCTCCGATCTTAAAGACTTTTACAAACTCACCATCATACTCACACACTTGACTTACTATAGCGTCAAAATCTATCATTCCCGAACCAGCATACTGATCTACAGACAGATAACCTACGCCAAGTGAAGTAATATTTTGAAAGAAATGCGTCCCTTGACTAGGATCAATGCGAAAACCGTCAATGCCATATTCAACAACCATCTTAGCGGAAGATATGTCGGTCCATGACACAGGCACGCCAAGAGTAGGAATGGATGAACCCCATCTTCCTGGCCCGACAAGGAAATATGTCTTGCCTTCTGCACTCATTCGAGAGTTGATCTCTGAGACCTCATCAGCCATAAGCTGTGTCTTCATCTTATCAAATGAGTCTGGAAGTATAATCACTATCCGTGATGATTCAGTAAAATAACCATTACCCAAGGCATTATCGCTGATAATCAATTTATTGGAAACAATCGCCTCCGCATCCTCAATCGTGGATGTTTGAGAACCTATTCCACTGGACACAGGACGGACTTGAAGGAGCTTTAGATCAGCTGCGACGCCTCCCGAAGACTTGACTGGATCAACTGCAAACTCAATCTCGACCTCACTCATCAACTCGTCCCGGCATATTGACATAATCTCCGACAGTGCCTTTGCAAGAGGGAATCTGTCATATTGGAATATCCCGTCGAAGGACACAACCCTCGGCCCACGGATTCCTATCCCCGGCACCATTCTGTCATCCAATGCATTATAGGTCGAAGCAACTAATCCAGGATGATCGTAACTGTTTAATGCATCAGAAACAGGAATCCGCCTCAAATTGACTCCATCGTTCTTCGAAATCTTAAAGGCTGACGGGCTTAAGTCAAGCACAAACATCTCATTCTGAGTGTCTCTCTGCGCTAGTTTCGGGTTGGATAGTTGAAGAATCTTTTTGGGATGGAGAGGGTCCACACGCAATGTCCGCCCTCCATCCACAACTGTCTTTCCCAATCCAAAGGCCACATTAAGGACTCCATCAGAAGCTTTCTCTGCCCCAATAGGATAAGAGTTCAAAGACCTTCCAACTCCTGACATCATAGGATAGAAATCGTGTCCGTGAACAGTTCCGCAGATAGTCTGAACAATCACAGCCATCTTTTCTTCGCCCAAAAGGTTGCCACTAGCTTGGATGTAATTGCGGCTTCCTTTGAAATAAGTTGATGCATAGACACTTTTGATAGCTTTTCCCAACTCCCTTAGCATCCTGTCCTTATTCTCGACAGGTGGGCACATGTAAGTGGCATAGACTCCGGCAAACGGTTGATAATTACTATCTTCCAACTTAGAACTTGATCTGACTGCCAATGGGCAATCAACAGTGGCAAGGAATGCCTTAAGGTTTTGAATCAGCTCTTCCGGAAGGGTTGATGCCACAAATTCCGAGAGAATTTCGTCATCGGACAGTTCAGCATCAATGACGTACTGGAGCCCATTATCGATGATGAACTTGTCGAACCAATCTGTCGTCAGAACAATAGTTCTCGGAATGGAAACAGTTAGGCCTTCGTATTTATCAGTCAATGAATGTTTTTGAATAAGATGGTTGAGAAAGGCCAATCCTCTAGCCTTGCCTCCCAAAGAGCCCTCGCCAACCCGTGAGAACCAGTAATAATCCTCATAGGAATCCTTATGAAATTCTGTGATAATTCCTTGGCCGATACTCCTATGATAACGACGAATATTGTCCAAAAGGAACTCCCGGAACTCATCAGCATTTGTGTGGTGTTCAGCCCTGAAGGTTTCAGCCAAATTGAACAATCCTCTGGCATACAACCATTTGGAGAACATATTCCTAGAAGTGTTGCTCATCAGTACGTCATCTGGAACATCATAGATAATCTTCTCTAATTGGGAAAGACTCGCGGCCCTTCCGCACTCATTGCCTCTAGAGTCCCTGAACACGAAGTCTCCGAAACCGAACTCTTCCTTCATGTAATCCTCAAGTTGGAGGAAAAGCGTGCTCGAATATTTCTTTAGAAAGCCAACTCCCAATTTCATAGCAGTCTCCGCCACGCTACCTTGGGAGGATTGGAGCAATACTGGCATCAAGGGATCATATTCACGAATCCTTTTGACCAGATCAATTCCCGCGTCAAGTTTCTCCGTTTTGGGATCATCCCCTTTATGATAAACCATCCCAACATCAGAGATTACCCCTAGCAGGTTACGTCTGTATTTTTCGAAATATTCTATTGCCTCCTCCAGACATGTGGCAAGGAATATCTTAGGTCTTGATCTCTTACGGTATTTCTTTTGGTCTTCGTTTAGGGATTCGGTCAGAAACTCTCGGCTTTGGGTAAGGATAATCTTGTATAATTCAGGCAGATAGTTCGAGTAGTAACGAATTGAATCCTCGACAAGCAAGATGCCCTTTACCCCCACCTCAAAAACATCATTCTCAGCATTGGCCGCATCCTCTAAAAGCTTGACAATGGCAAGAATCAAATCAGCATTCCATCGTGAGAAGCCACCAAAACCCTCTGTCTTACGGCCTTGGAATAATGAATAAGAAGAATAAAAGGAATCTTGAGCCCTTCTTGCTTCAACTGTGAAGCGAAAGGGAATATTCCTTTGTCTTGCTCATTGTACATGCAGATGACCATGTCAATCTCCGCATCACTACAAATGAGATCTTTTGCTTCTTGTGAGGAATTAGCCCAAATGAATTTAGGTGGGTTACTCAAGTTAAGATCTCTGTACTCATTTCTCACTTGATTCTCAATGCGTCCGTCCTCTTCAAGGGCAAATGCATCATAGTTGCTACAGATCATCAAAATCTTCCTGATTCTGGATCTCATCAAGGATTCTTCGTTCATTGCGTTCGTTTTGTTGCTAGCGAATTGCAAATTACGAAAAAATCATGGAATATTAACGAGAAAAACGAGTTAACAAGAAAAACTCAACCTCTACGACGGAACTCTGCAATTGTTATGGCTGTTGCAACAGCTGCATTTAATGATTCCGAACCTCTTTCGTTCCGAGGCCAAGAAGGAATGAAAAGCCTGTCAGTCACCAATTTGCCTACTTCCCGTGAAATACCTTTGGATTCATTTCCTATCACGATGACGGAAGGAGCATGCAAGCCAGTTGACAAATCTTTAGTGTAGATGTCTTCTCCATCAAGGAAAGTTCCATAGACATTGCCTTTAGTCGATGCCACAGCCTCACAAAGATCACAGATGTCGCAATAATGGAATTTAACTCTGAATATGGCTCCCATCGTGGACTGAACAACCTTGGGGTTGAACAAGTCCACCGTGTCCTTAGAGGCGAACACTGCATCAATTCCGAACCAATCCGCTGTCCGGATGATCGTACCGAGGTTGCCAGGGTCCCTTATGCCATCAAGAGCGAGAAACAGACCTTTATTCGGAAGCTTATCAATCTGAAATTCCTCTATTTCCAGATCCAACGGTTTTTTAACCAAAGCCAAGACCGGAGAAGGGGAGGATAACTGACTCAATCTCTCCATCACAGTCTTGCCGACCTCTTCTTCACGATAGACCCGGCTTACGGTGAACGAAGATCTCAATGCCTCCTCTACCATCTTTTCCCCTTCAACGACAAAAAGTTCGTTCTCATCCCGGAACTTCTTCTGTTCCAAGGATTTGACGAACTTTATCTCATTGTGAGAAACAGGTAAAGGCATAACCTAGAACCCCAAAATCTTCAGCATAGACTCAGAACTCTGCTCAGGGGCAAAGATTCTTGTGGTAATCTTCCCATCCTTATCCTTGTCGATGAGGATGTGCTTAGGTGAAGGCTGGAGACAATGCTTGACTCCGCCATACCCTGAAATGGCCTCTTGATAAGCTCCCGTGTGGAAAAATCCGATGTAAAGCGGGTCCCTTCTGTTCTTCATCACCGGCAGGAAGATAGCGTTGGAGTGTGCCTCTGAA
>ERZ808267.91-NODE-91-length-42144-cov-4.803417_pt1 | contig 42144 bp, 48 predicted proteins | sample MGYA00521241_ERZ808267 | MGnify/ENA primary metagenome ERZ808267 (study PRJEB31516, sample SAMN03275592) | gut metagenome | biome: mammalia-associated habitat; material: feces | host: Papio cynocephalus | place: Kenya | collected 2012-07-19 ...
AAACCGCCGTATCTGTTCCCGGAATCATCCGCACGGAATCCGGATGGCGGGAAATACGGATCACAGAAACGTTTTAGAATTGCGATTGACAGTCAAGGTGAATCATGAATAGGATTGACTAAAAATCGCAGCCTAAAACGACAAAGAATCAAAAAAACGGAGAGTATGAAATGACGACGACGAAACCGCGGCGGCAGGTGTTGCTGGAAAGCAAAATTAGACAGCAGCAGAAGACAATCGGAGATCTGAAAAAGACCTTAAGCAAAATCCTTACGGTGGCGGAGAAAGCCCGCCACGAAGAATACGGATCGCGGATGCTGAACGGCATCGAAAACATCCGCTGGATTGCCAAAGATGCAATAGAGGTGGCGGAATGAAAACACGACACAATTCGCGGTACTCCTGCAAGGTGAAGACGCTGAAAGATCAGATCGCATTTATGAAAGAACGCCTTGAACGCATTTCAAAGATTGCAAACAAACGCGCATTCGGCGCGTGCAGTGATAGTGATTTCTATTACATCCTGGTATACGCAGAAAACGCTGTAAGCTCTGACCCGTTGACCAGAAAAGAGGAAAGGAGAATCAAATGTGCAAAAAGCTGACACAGGAAGTTTTTACATATCGCCCGGTCTGGGCTGAATGGGCTGCTGTGGACAAGTACAATTGCGTATATTGGTTTTCACGCAAGCCCCATCATGGTAAATCTTGCTGGGAATGCCCTTCTGGGAGAAGACTGCTTATTGCTGGACTTTTTGACGCTTCCGATTGGGAAAATTCACTTATCAAGAGACAAAAGGAGATGAAATGAAAAAGAAATTGACGCAAGAGGTATTAGGCGGGAGTGCGTATTGGTACGAAGAAAAACCGATTTTGGATTATACTGGTATGTTCTGGGCGAAGCGTAGAACGAAAAGCATGCGTTTCAGTGGCTGGCGCAAAGACCATTTACGCTGGATGCAGGACGCAAAGCCGTGGAACATTTCAAAATCAGGTTTGGAAGAACACCAGAAGACTCGGTAATTTCCGCCGCTTTCGATGAGTTAGGTGCTGTGGTCGGATGTGTTGATCTTGTTGCCGGATACGGCAGAAGTAAATCCATTTGGGCTCAGCAGGATGTGAAATACCATTGGACTCTTGCTCATGCATATCATATCAAACCGATTCCGGCACGCGGCAAATTAAATATTTGGACAATGCCAATGCCGCCGTTGATTGAAAGATTATACTTCCCAGAGGGATCAGGAAAAACAAGGGAAAGTGACGGCATGACAAATTTGTAAATTGAAAAGTTTACCGAAGACTGCTTATTAAAGATTTTGACCATTTTCTTTAATGAGCAGTCTTTTCATTAAAAAAATCCTGCCATTTTCTTTAATGAACCCATCAAAATAACCATAAAAACCTGTGGCATAATCTGTGACATAACCACCCGTAACCGCTCCTATCTGTGGCAATATTTGTGTCAATCGAATACCAGTCTATTTAGATATAAAATCAATATAATCAACCAATTACAATAACCAAACAAGTCTAATATCAAATTATAATTCCCCTATTTACTACAACGCCCGTGGGGGTGTTTCTGTATAAATATTTTAAAATGTGGCTTGAATTGTGTCATAAACCATGTATATTATTTATCAAATTCAAAAACAGTATAACAGGAGAAATAGGATGAGTATTTATCTTCGAGGCGACACCTTTCATTACGATTTCGTCGTTGACGGAAAGCGGCATCGCGGGACAACCGGTATTAAGAATCTGGACAAGAATTCCAGAAAAACTGCCGAAGAACGAGAGATTACTCTCCGCTCGGCACTACAAAACAAGTATTCTCTGAAAATTATTTGGGAACAGGCCAAAAATCAAATGACTGTGGGAGCTCAACTGCCGGTTGATTTGGAAGCGGTCTGGAAGGTGTTTTCAGCACGTGCGATGAAAAACGCACAAGATAAGCGCAAAAAAACATATTATGCGCATGTCAAAAATTTTATAGAATGGTTGAAAACGAATCATCAGGAAATCGACGATTTGGCGGCTGTATCGGATTCTGTCGCAGTAGAATACTTTAATTCCATTGTCGCACAACCCGGCGCAAATTCAAGCAAAAATGAAAAGATTTCAACCTTAAAGCGGTTGTTTTCTTCATTCGGGAAGGCGTATGGAATTCTTGATAACCCGTTTGATGGCATCGAATATTTACGTGTCAGCAAAGTCGAGCGGGAAATCTTTACACAAGATGAGCTGCGGCGTATTGGAGACAATGCTACTGGATGGATAAAATCTTTGTGCCTTACAGCTCTTTGCACGGGTTTACGTGAAGGCGATATTTGTATGTTGAAAAAGAATTCGGTTAAATTAAATACACACTGGATCTCCATTCCAGCCGTAAGAAAAACGAATCGTCCCATTGACATTCCTCTTATGCCGGCATTAGAAAAGCATATTATAGAATGCTTCCGTGAATTTCCTGAATCGGAATTCGTTTATCCGGAGTTAGCTGATATGTATCAGCATCATCATGAAATTATCGGTAAGAAAATCAAGGAGTTTTTTGACTCTATCGGAATTACCGATACTCAAGCAGAAGTCAAAGGGTATGCCCGAAAAATGTCCCGGAAAGACGTCCATTCTTTCCGCCATACTTTTGTATACCTTGCAGCGCTGAATGGAATTCCATTCCCGTTAGTGCAAAGCATTGTCGGGCACTCCAGCCCGGCGATGACCAAAATTTACATGGATCACGCCGACCGGCAAGACAAGGAAAATTACTTCAAACGATTGCCGCAATATGCCGCAAAAAAATCGCTCCCCGGCAAAAAGCCGATAAAGGAGCGATTGGAAAAATTATTGAACTCGGTTACATCCGACAATCTGGATCGGGTGCGTCCGCGGCTTCTTCGGCTTCTGCGCTCTTGACCGCCCGGCGAAGCTCTTCAATCTTTGCCAGAATCTCTGATTTGATTCTGGCAACATCCGCTTTCGCTTTGGCTTTGCCTGCCTTGGTCAGATTTTTCGACAAGTCGATTTTCTGATACACGACAGCTTCGGCATAATCCGTAACTTTCTGGACTGCAAGTTTATGCCGTTCTTCCGGTGTTTCACCCAGCAGACAGCACCCCGTTGCGCCCATTGTCAGAATCACTGCAAACAGAAAAAGAAAAAGTTTCATTGTGTTCTCCTTAAAGTCCCAGCACGTTTAAGCTGAATTTGAAAGTTTTGTTGTCGGAGAAGTCCGGTGTGCCGGATTTTCCCTCGATTGCTTTGATTGGTCCATGTCCCTGCACACTGTCCTCTGTCGCAACGCAATACGCGCGATTGGTTTCCGTCGGTTCATAGTACTCAATCCGGGTTACACTCTGGCATCCAGCCAGACCTGCCGCGCCCAGAATCAGCGGCAGCAGCAGCCATTTCTGCAAAGATTTCTTCATCGTTTTTTCCTCCTGAAAAAGCATTGGGTTATTTTGGCGATTATGTTTTGTTTCAGCGGCAGACGTTTTTCTGCCGCCTTTTCGATTTCGGTTAAAGTCTCCGACCGTTTTCCTGTTTTGGCAAAGTACCAGCCGCCGGCAAATGCGGCCGCCAGATACGCCAGCATCCACAGCCAGTTCTGGTTTTCTTCGTCCAGAAAGATTGCTTCAGCACCGGATGCTTTCGCCGGTTCGGAAATCTGCTCCTGTTTTATTGGCTCCTGCGGAATATCCGTCGTCATTGTCGGTTGGACGGCGGAACAGGAACAGCAGAAACAGAGCAGAACCAGTAACAAAAAATTCTTCATTCTCTTCTCCCGATTTTCAGTCGTATGGTTTCCAGAAAAATATGGTTCAGAATTGCCAGTATCGGACGGCTGGAATATCCAGCCAGCGCAATGGCGGCAGTTCTGTACCCTTCAGCGATCTGCATTTCGGACGTGATCCAGTGGGTCAGCAAGCCCGCAAAAATGGCAATGATGATTTCCGGAATGGCAATCCGAAAGCTGTATGCTTCTCCGCGGTTCTTTCCCGCGATGGTCCGCGCCGCGCCGCCCAGAGCCGCGACGGTCAGGACCGGCATCAGTTCAATAATGTGTTCGATGGTTTTGTGCATTTTTTTTCTCTCTCCTCTTTTTACAATGCCGCAATTTCGGCTGCCGTCAGCACTCTCCCGAACAGATACAAATCCTTGTACCAGAACGTACCCGTATATGTGTTTCCGCCGCCGTTCGTATGCAGATACATTTGTTCCGGACGGTCGGAGCTGTTCTTGCTGGCAACTGAATATTTCTTTTCGCCGTTGACGTAAACTTCAAAAGTTGTATTGCCGAACACGAAGGTAATTCTGTACTCTGTATCAACAGCCAGAGTCGCAACTTCAACATTTCCACCACCAGCTTTCGTGATACCGCCGTAATCTTCGATATACAGCTTGCCGTCGCTTCCCAGATTTATCTGCATCCAGTTATAGCTCTTATCGAGTCGTCCAATCGGGACTGTGCTGGTCGGCAGACCGCCGGTCGGAACTTTAAACTTGAAACTCCATGTAGAATCGTTATACTGCCCAAACTGGCTTCCCGCCTCATAATTGCCCATATTGTAGCCAGTGGCAGAAAGGGTTTGATCACCGGTCAGCACATACCACCCGTCCGTATTGAAAGCCCCGTCTCCGTAAACAGAAGGTCCGTAAGCATTATTGGTTGAACTGTTGAACAGCGTCTTGACAACCAGCGCATATTCGAAGTGCCAATAGTCCGAAACAATCAGCAATGCCCCGTCCGGATAAATTTTCCCGACTTCCGGCACGATATTTGAATATGTCAACCCGGTGGTTGCTGTCGTTTCAAATACATAATACCCGTTGGCAGATACGAGCTTATATCCGTTCCACGTCGCTGGTGTTCCGGCGGATGCTTCTGAAACCGTCCACGTGAGAGTATAAGACGCAAGATTCTCTTCGTACGTCATGTCAGATACGCTCCACGGGTCTGCCGGTCCATCACTGCCGTTTTGGACAGCTTTCCAAACATTTGTCTCACTGTTCGATGCGGATGTGATAAACCATGTCCGTGCCGAATCGTCAACATTAGGACCTGTAATGTAGGACTTTGCCTGTAACCGAAGTGTCCCGTCTGAACTTATCCACGTTCTTTCCCAGCCAGTTTTTGTGGCATCTTCCATGGAGAACGACAAGTCCACCGTTACTGGTGGTATCCCTATGGTATTGTCGCCCGCGTGAAAACTCAACGTCGCACCCTGTACTGCTCCTGCAACTGCATCCACCAATTCCGCGCATTTGTAAAATGCCGAACCGCCGCTGCCGCCGCTGATATTCCCGATTGCCGTTGCGCAGTCTGCAAGTGTTGCGTCTGCACCCAGAGTACCACCCTTGTTGTTGATTGCTGTTACAATCGCAGTTCTCTGGTTTTTCAGTTTTGTCAAAATATCTGATAGTGCCATCTTCAATTTCCCCCGATTACCGCGTTCGCTTGCGTTTCGAACGTTCCAAATTTTGTGTCGATTTCTGTTTTTGAGTAGACTTCGGATGCCTTCGCTTTCTCATCCAGAGCCAGCGTGATTTGATTAATCTTCGTACCGTACGTAACTTGGTCTAATTTCATATCAAGTTTGTTGTCAACTTCGGTTTTTGTGTAAACTTGCGATGCAAGAACCCTTTCAGACATCTGCTGATTCAGGGTCGCAACCTGCCCATTTAATATGCCAATTGCCGTACCGTATGTTTCCTCATCCACTTTATTGGCGAGTTTTCCGTCAACTTCGGTTTTCGAGTATGTTGTCGAGGCATTCGCTTTTCCGTCCAGAGCCGTCTGCAAACCGGTTACGTTCGCGATTGTGTGCGTATGCGATGTTGGCGCTTTCAGATCCAATGCGGCTTTAATTGCTTTGTTCTGAACCGGATTCTCCGACGCCGCGTCCAATGCAGCGTCAACCGCAACTTCCGCGCCGCTTTTCGGTACACTTAATATTTCGCGTCCTGTAATTGCATCGCAGACAACGCCGTCTTTTGATACGTATCGCGCACGTCCTGTAATCAGATCTTTTAAATCGTCCATGTTCTTCCCCTTTTTCAATCAGGACGAAAACGACATCCGCTGTCGCATTCGTCCGAACCCCCGTTCAGTAACTTACTGCATAAGCGGTCAACTGTCCGGTTCCGGTTATATCCAGCTGCATCCCCGCGCCGTTCAAGCGGAACGGCAGTTTGACTTTCTGTTTGCCTTTCCGCAGGTTTACCGCACCGCGTTCTTCGCCATCGACCAGAAATCGCACCCGGCATCCTTCCGTGCTGTTCAGACGCAGTTCCAGATAATCGTGCGAAATCAGCTTTGTCCCGATCAGACCGCTCCGGTAATGCCATTGCATCCGGATTCCGCGTTTCATCCAGAACAGTTTTCCCCATCGCTGGACATAGATTTTATCCATGTCTCCGTCGTACCACGCATAGTTGAAACTGTATTCCACGCTCAGCCTGCGGAAAGTTCCGCCGTTCCGCAGATCGTAAATCAGCACACCGTCCCCTACGGCGAGAAAGTATTCGTCATTTGTCCCGACGGCAAACAACACCGGCACGTCTTCCAGCCGCATGACCTGTCTGCTGACCACCGTAATGTTCTGTCCGTCCCAGAGACACAGTCCGGTGTTGCTTACCCACAGCGGCGTATTGGCGACGCTGCCCATGGTTCGCCAGTTCGGACAGCCCGGATGACCGGGAATCACTGTCTTGACAATGGTTTCCGGATTTTCCGCACCGGTTACTTTATAGGCGTCGTTGGTGGTGAAAACCAGAACGCCCTGAAATTCCCGCAGAATCCCGGTGATGTCCGCATCGAAAGCAATGAAGTTCAGACGCGGCCAGCTGTGAGGATCGCCGGAATTGGAAAAGTACAGCCGGTCGCCTTGCGCCAGGAAGAACACTCCGCCGGATTCCGTCAGATATTTCCCGTGTTCCGGCGGCGGGTAATTGTTGAGACTTTCCAACGGGTCCAGCATCGCCAGTGTGATGTCGTCGGTTTTGTCTTCCAGTGTCCCGCCGCTGGTTTCCACGTCGCCGACATAGTAGAAATCGGCTCCATGGTCGGCTGTCCGGTACACTTTTGCATAGCGGATGCCGTCCGGGAAAACGGGCACCGTTACCTTGCACCAGCTCTCCGACAAAGTGATTTTGCTGTAATAATTCCCTTCTTCGCCCGGCGCCGATTCCCAGCCGTTTTCGTTGACGAAGCAGATGCAGTATTCGTAATCGCCGGTCAATCCTTTTTCGTCTCCGGATTTTTTCAGAGCTTCCAGCTGCGGCAATTCCTTCGGGTAAGGTACTCCCAGCGGTTCTTCATGTCCGCCGCACCCGCCGGTAAAATTGTCGCTCCAATAGGTCCGTCCGTACCACTTCACCACGCTGCGGTTCTCGTTCCCGTAATGCCGGTAGTAAACCGGGTCATCGCAGGGCAGTTCTTCATCGCCCCGCGCCCCGCAGAGCTTCCCGTTCGTAACGTCCGCATTTTCCAGCAGACAGCTGATGCCGTTTTTCTCGTCCAGCAAATCTGGAGAAAGAACTTCGTTCATTCCCAGAAAGCGGTCAACCACGTAATTGCTCATTGTATTTTCCCCTTGTTTTATCTGATTTCTCTTGCCTTGCTGAACATTTTCTGCCGGATTTCCTTGCGCGCCCGCATCAGAATTTTCTTCATCAGGTCAATGTCTTTTTCGCGCGGATTCTCCACATTCAGATACCCGTTCCGGATCGCCCGTTTGACCTGTTTCCGCGCCAGTTCTCCGGCTTTCCGCGCATATTCCGGATAAGTCTCCGTGTCGAAATAGTAATCCCGTTTGTTGACTTTGAATTTCCAGCTCGGAATGTTCGGCCACCACGTCGCGCCCGGATTCCGCAGATTCCAGTTCGCGATAATCCGATCTTCCTCTTCCAGATCCCATGCCGGTTTCCGTCCGCTTCCCGTCAGCAGACGGAATACCACATCTCCCGCAGTGCTGTCTTCGGCGAATTCTTTCCGGATTTCGCGTCCGAAGTAGTCAAGTTTCGGCGCACGTTTCGTCAGACCGGTCCGGCTGGTCACGGTATGGAAAAAGTCATTGTACCAGTCGGCTCCCAGCGAACGCATTTTGAAATCTCGTACCGTGTCGTCCATGGCGGTAACCGTCTGCCGCACTGCCGCCGGCATCCAGCTGGAGAGGAAATTCGCGCTCCAGTTCGCCACTTCCCGTTCCGGATTGTTCATGAGCTGGTTCACCTGATTCAGCGTGTCCAGATAACTCTTCTCCGCAATCATGGATGTCGTTCCCTTGAGCATCTTTTTCAATGCCGCCGTTGCACTCTTCCCCTTGCCGACTTCTTTCAGCTCCTGGATCGCGTCCGCGATAATCGTCAGCCCCGTCGCCAGCGGTTCGATGCGTTTGTAGCTGTACCAGGTGTCGCCGATCCGGATGGAATAAGCCGGCAGGTGCTGCCCTTTGAACAGCGCTTCGCCGCTTCCCGGCGTGGCGGAACTGCCCGTCAGAATCGGCAGATCGTCATCGTCGTCGCCGCTGAACCCTTTCAGCATCAGGAATGCGCTCCACGCGAGAATCTGTTCTGCCGCGTGCTGAATGTACCGGTTGTCAATCGCCCGTTTCCCCCGCAGGACATCCAGCGTTTCACCCGCAAGGTTCAAGGTTCCAAGCGGACTTTTCCGCAGTCCTTGCCGCAAAATGTTCGACGGAGTTTTGATGAATGGAAACAGAAAACTGATGACAGTTCCTTTCACGCCCGGCTCGTTTTTCATCGCAATCAGATACCTGACAATGGCGCCGGGGTCTTCCTGAAAGACCATTTCCCGTGAACGTCCTTCTCCGTATTTGAAGGCCTTGCTCCTCGGATTCAGAATCTGCCGTTCGATGAAATTTTGCAGAGCATTCCCCGTCAGCCCTCTGGAAACGCCTTCCCTGTACGCCATAGCCGCCGTTTCCACCGGCTGAATCAATGCGCGGGAGAACTGGTCGGCGGCATTCAGCAGACGGCTCGGCAGACGCACCATCCGTCCGGTTTTTCCGCCGATGACAGGACCATCGTTCTCCTGATATTTCCCGTTGTACGAAACCATTTCATGATTGAAGGCGAAGACCGCACGGCGCCATGCTTCGCTGAAACTCAAGTGTTTCCACATTTCCCGGAATTCCCCGAAGGTCGCACTGTCTTTTTTCTTCGCAACCAGATTGATGCATGCTTCCGCAAACCGCTTCGCCGTCAGTTCATACGCCGCGTTCGCCGTATTGCCGATGACGTTCACCGCATGGGTCTGCGGTCCGCTCAGAATGGCGTTGATCCAGTATTCGTAAATCTTGTCTTTGAGATTCGCGCCCGCCGCACTCAGTTCGCGCAGCACCTGGTCCAGTTTGTCTTTGTCGTTCTTCAGATTGTCCGGCGGGTTCAGCGGATCGATTCCCGTTTCTTCCTTCACCCGTTTGCGTGTCTTGTTCGCATCCGGCGTCCGGTCGGTTATCAGACGCAGCGTCGATTTGAGCGCATCCGGATCACTCATCATGGCTTCGGTCAGACTGCGCCGCGCCCGCAGTGCCTGTCCCAGCTGCGTTCCCACCTGAATCACCGCATCCGATACCAGACTGCGTTCTGCCGCGGAGAGTTCCCCGTATTCATCGGAATTCATGACCAGCTGCCCCATGCGCTGCCCCACGTCGTCTGGAGTGAACAGCTTCCGTCCGTTCAGCACTTTCTCGATGACTTTCCCGATTCCGCCGTGCGCCGCAATCTCTGCCGTCGCTTCTTTCAGCACATCCGCATCGTGATGAACTTCATGTTCTTCTTTGTTCAGTTTCTCCTGATTTTCGCGCTGGGCTTCGCCTTCTGCTTCAATCGGATTCCGCTGTTCCGTCCGTGCCAGTGAGTATTTCACCCCGTCTTTTTCCGGAAAATTCCCATTTTTTTGACTTTCGGCACTTGAATTATCCGTTTCTGGATGTACTATCCCTGTTAGACTGCTCGGCATCCTACCCGCCGCACCCCGGGCAATGTCGGTTGGGGACAGTTGTAGTACTGGGGAACCGGGCAGTTTTATTTTTTGATACTGCTCCGGTGTGATTTCAAAAACCGAACGGATATGATTATACCGCTGTTTCACTTCCGGTGAAATTTCAATCCGGTATATTTTCCCTGTTTTTTCGTCCATCCTTGCGAAGGAAAGATTCTGCCTTAAATCCTGGACTTTTTCAGGTCGCGCCAATACCAGTTCAACTGCCGCCCGCGCATCTTCCGGGGATGAAAAATATTGACTGTGCCGACCATACAGAAATTCATAATCAGCATACAGCCGATTCCCTTTCAAACCTGCCCACTCCAGAAACCCCGGAGCATACGGAACATTCCCGTCACGAAGCTGATTTGCGTTTCCGGCAGTATTGGGATCTCCGGGTCGCCGCAACGGAGTCATCGCCGATGTTCCCTCATCATTCAGATAAATAAGATCATCCGGCAGGATGTCTCCGGTTTCATCCAGCAGACTTCCCCGTTTTTCCGCTTCTGTCATTTCCGACCGTCTTGCTGCATTCCGCGCTTCTGCTTCCCCCGCTGTACGGTTATATTTCTGAAAACTTGTTATTCTCCGGTTCAGCGAATTATGATACTCCCGGCACAGCCGGTCAATCCGCTGCACATCGTCTTTCAGCAGCCGCACATCCCCGTTCTCATCATATAACCCGTCCCAGCTGATTTCTTCCCCGTCCAGCTTCAACCCATACTGGAACAGATCTGAAAAACCTGTATATCCGCGACGAATCAGCGAATCATTGATTGCATGTGCCACCTGGGTTTCATTCAGCAGTGTTTCTCGCCCATCTTCATCATAAATCGCAAAGTTCCATGGCGCATCCTTTCTCACTTCCGCCGTCAGTTTTTCCGCGAAATCGCGCACCGCTTGCGTAATTCCCTGACGTTGCTTTTCCAATTGTTCTTCTGTTCGCTCGTCTTCAAGAGCAAATTCATCCGGACTGCTTCCGCGGGGAAAACCTTCTTGCGACTGTATCGCATGTTGTACTTCATGAATCAACAGTTTCTGAAGCGATTTCATGTCGGCAGGGTTGTCTTTGTTGAAATCTCTGTTCAGTTCCAGCACAATCGTTTTCCCATAGCATTTCCCGTTACTCAATCCGTCTGTGACGGAAATAGCCAGATGCATGTCCCGCAGTTGAGGATATGCACGGAACAACTCCGGTGCTTTCACATATTCATAAAGCTTCCCGTCAAAGAATTTCAATTCAGTATTACCTTTTGAATAGACGGTTCCATCCGGCAGAACTCCTTCCGTATTCACCTGCAAATCGGGAAGCTCCATCCGCCATTTTCTGTCATGCCAACGTTCCCAGCCCGTCGCCAGTTTTACAGTTCTCGCATCTTTTCCTTCATCCAGCATCCTTTCTGCCAGTGCACGGTTGTGCAGACGTTCTTCTCCGTCATTCAGGTTCAGCGCTCCTCGTTCTCCGATAATAGAGAATTTCATCCCCATATTGCGCAAAACCGCCTGTTCCTGCCGCTTCTGCGCGCGTTTATATGTCGCAGTCGTGAGTTCACGATGAGTAGCTTCTCCGAAACCATTGACGAATGTATGATGCTCCGGTTCCGGTTTCGGACGTTTCGCCGCTTCTTCATCCAGCAGTTTGTTGTACTGCTGCCGCAGTTCATCATGTTCCGACTTCACCTTATAAAACTCTTTAGCTTTCTTCGAATCATACGCAGCCGGCATTGCATACTTCGCCAGCTCAGCCATTTTCTGTTCCTGTTGATGAATCTTTTCCTCAAGAGCAGCAACCTCTTCAGCTGTTGTCAAATTTTGCTTGACAACTGATTCCGCCGTGTTCTTTGCCTTGTCCAGAATCTGCGTCAACAGCCGCGCGTTCACCTTCGCCGTCAGCCCGTCCACCTGATACAGCGATTGATTCTTGACAAAAGAAATCCCGTTGATGGTATAACTCCCGTCCTTCAAATCAATCAGCTCATGACAGCGTGCCGGAAACGTCTTTGCTTCGTTGAACTTCTGTTCCGCACTCTTCTCCGCCGGAGCTTCACTTTGAGAAGCCGGCATTTTCATCCGGTTCAGCTGAACCCGGCCTGTACTGTCCAGAGCTTCACCATTCTCCTCGACAGCCGCTCGCCGACGCTTCGGCGCTGCTTTCTCTTCAATTTCTGCCGCAGGTGCCGCCGTAGCTTCCGGAGTCTTGTTTTCTTCTGCTGATTCCGCCAGCGGTTCACCTGTCCGCCAGTCAATGCCGCGCTTCTTCAACACTCTGCGCGCCGCCTGCACCGACGGATTGTCCGGAAGCCCATGCGCTTTTCGCAGGGCTTCTTCTATAATTGTCGGCTTCCGGATTTTCCCTTCTGCCACCAGCCGTTCGTATTCCTCGATTGCCGCATCACGTTTATTGTGATAGGCGTTACGGGCTGCTTCTGCTTCTTTATGGAACTGCTGTTCCTGACGTGCCGTCAATCCGTGCGGAATTTTCAGCTTGTCAATCATGAAATCAGAAATAGGCGCAGCCACGCCGCGTAATCCCAGAAACTGGTCAAGACTCATCACTTCCGGTTCCCCGGCTTTTTCTTCAACTTTCCCCGCCGCTTCACTTGATTTTTCCGTTTCCGGTGTTTTTACAGTAGCAGTTTCTTCCGTTTTCGGCATTTCCGCTTTTTCTGCCACCTTCGCTTCCGGCTTCGGCTCTTTGACTTCATCCTTCGCCCTCTGGGTTTCTGCCTTCGCGTCTTGACCGTTCACCGCCGCCTTCGCCCCCGGCTCGGCTCCCATTTCATATTTCATATTTCCTATTTCATATTTCCCATTGCCGCCGGCAATGGTGGCGATCAGCTCAGCCGCCCGGTCCCGGATTTCGCCCAGATGGTCAAACCATTCCTTCGCTTCTTTCGTCCCGATCAGCTTCAGCTTCTTCTGCATCTGCTTCACAAAATCCAGCACCAGCTGCGCAATGTGTCTGCCGAATCCGGCTTGTTTCGCTTCCGCCCGCCGCACCGTGTCCGCCAGAAACTCCGGATCACTCAACATCCGCCCGAATTGGTCGGCAAGCAGCTCTTCCGCCGCGTTTGTCTCCACTCCCTGCTGCTGATACCGCTCCGTAATCTTCTGCAGTTCTGCGCGCCCTGCATCGTTCAGATTCGACAGCATGAACTCCGACAGCTCCGTCCCGATTCCTTTATGGTCGAAATAGTGTTTGAGTTCATGCCCGAACACTTCCAGCACCGGCGTGTCCGCATACACATGCAGAGAATTGTCCTTGCAGTCATACCAGCCGCGCACTTCTCCGCTGTCTTCCGCCGGACGCTGTTCCAGAATCAGATCCAGTTTCAACGCCTTCGCCAGCGCTCCCGCCAGTTTCCGCCCCGTCTCATCCGCCCGTAAACTCCGTTCCGGAAGATTTTTTGCAATATTTTCGGTTCCAGCTCTTGACATCCCCGTTTCCGGCTGTACAGTATCATTGCCGTCGGGAATGGTCATCTGGGACAATGATTCCCGGTTGGTCTGCGCAGTTGCCAGATACAACGGCATATCCGTTTTCTTTTGCAGATATTCTTCATAAGTCATCTCAAGACGGTTTCCATCCCGGTCAACTACTCCGTATTTATTGAAACATTCCTTTTCATTTTTCCGTTGTGTTTCAATATATTGGTTCGATGGCTGCATGTGTGTCCAAGCAAGCAAATGTCCGTTTTCTGAAATAGCTGTAACCACAAAATGATTGCCTTTTTCATTCAGCCGTTTGATGAAACAAATTCTCCTGTCTCCTTTTTTCGTTTCTGTCAGAATACGTTCATCAGGATTTTTTAAGGCTTCTTCCAGAGAACTGAACAAGTCAATGTGCTTATTGGAAAATTTTTCAACCGCGCCGCCGCGTTTCACCGCAAAATGCTGAATGTAGTCATCTACCTTGCCGGCATCCATTGGCGAAAAAATAATTTCTTCTCCGAAACGGTTGGTAATCTGTTTTCCCAGCGGAAAAGACTCATAGAACTTTTTAATTCCCTGAATATCATTTTCTGTTGCAATCAGCGTTCCGGCTTTCAAACGGTCATTCAGATAACGTTCAAATCTGACCATGTCTTTCCCATTCGTCTGAACAGTCGGCACCGGCGCCGCTTCCGGCACGTTTTCAATTTCATCCATGGAAACCGGCTCCCGCCCGTCAAACAGCGGTAGGTCTTCAGTCTGTGCCTGTTCCGGCTGAACCGTCTGCGCCGGGTCCATCAGCTGCACGGGTTCCCCCGCAGGGTTCTGCTGTTCGGTTGTCGGTGTCGGTGCTTCCTGCGGCACAACCGTCCCCGTCTCTGCCTTCGCGTCCTGACCGTTCACCGCCGCCTTCGACTCCGGCTCGGCTCCCGTTTCATATTTCATATTTCCTATTTCATATTTCCCGGCAGCGCCGGCAGTGCCGCCGAGTACTGCGCCGGGCAAAGCTCCGCCCATGAAGTTGTCCTTCACTTCTTCCCAGCCCGGCAGCTCAATCCCCTTCTTGGCGTAAACTCCCTTGCAGATCGTGTCCCAGTAAAGCTGGCACACTTCTTCCGAACCTTCTTCAATCGCTCCCCGCGCAGCATTCGCGCCGATCCGTTTCGCCAGACTGCGCGTCGTCTGTTTCAATGCGCCCGAAAAGAACCCTTTCCCGATTCCCGCCAGCACCCGTTCCGGTCCCAGCACCGTTTCTATCGCCGATTGTCCCGCCGCGCTCAGAAACGCCATCCCCTTGACCAGTTCGTCTGATTCGCCTTCCATCGCTTCCCGGTAATCCTTCACCGTGTCCCCGTACAGCTGCGCAAACGTTACACCCGTCATCGCCGCCGCTCCGCCCATCGGTCCGCCCGCCAGCGTTCCCAGCACCCCCGCGCCGATTGCCGCCGCACTCTGCGTGACTCCCGTCGCAATCGTCCGTGCCACATGTGAAGGTTTCAGCGAACTCGGACGGTATGACGGGTCGCCTTCCCAATGCCGGTGCGTCCTTTTCACGTCGTCGAAATACTCCCGCATCCCGCTGATGCCCGTCGTTTCTTCCAATGTCGAACCGAACGAACGCCCCAGGTCCAGCACCGTGTTCCCCGCCGCTTTCAGCGTTTCCTTGAAAATTCCTTCATCCTGCGGCGGAAGCAAGCCGATTTCTCGACGACGTTCACGATCATATCTGATATAGGATTCACTCATCTCTTCAGCGTCCTTTCGTAAAATTCCTTCATCCGGGTTCTTGCCGCTTCCTGCGCCGCTTTGCGCTGTTTCTTCTGTTCCCGTCTCTGCCGTTTTTCCTCAATAACCCCGGAATACTTCTTTTCCGCGCGGGCGTAATCGGCGTTGATTCTGTCCTCTTCTTTGCCGTCCTGATTGCGCACCATGCCGCCTTTCGGTACGATAACGTAATTCGGTTTTTTCTGACCGCTCCGCACTCCCGCGCGGAACTGTTCCCGCGCCTTGTTGGCTTTCCGGTACTGCTCTTTTGCATCCTTTTCCCGCAAATCCATGTCGGCGTCCACCCCGATTTCCGGAATCCGGTTCGCAGGAATGCCGTCATTCAATAATTCATCGGTAAACCCTTTCCGGAATGCCGCGATGGTTTGTGCGGGGTCTTTTTCTTCCAGCATTGCTTCTTGCCCGCGTTCAAATGCTCGAACCACTGCCATTGCCACATCGTTTTCATCCTTGAAGTTTGAATCCTTATTCCGGGATTTGAACAGAGCGTTCAGGTCGAATCCGTACTGTTTGGCGATTGCCCGTCCGGTCTTGACCTTCCAGTTCTCTTCCGGATTTTCTCCGCCCAGATCTTCCCGCGCCGCCATGACGTCCGCTTTCAGTTTCTCCCGCGCCGCCGCCTGCTGCCGCTGTTTCCCAGCTTCTTCGATTGCCGCTATCTTTTCTTCCAGCGGGTCTTTCTGTTTCGCCGCCCAGTCCATGATTCCCATCCGCGTCCCGTCCGGCAGTTCCACACTGCTCGCCAGCGGATTGTTCGCATCCGGATGAATCCGCAGTCCCTTCCGCTGCGCCAGCTGAAGCATCTGTGGATAAATCGCCGTCAGTTCTTCCTGATTGAAGTAATCCCCCTTCTGCATCTGTTTCAGATTGTGCAGAAAAACCGCCGTGTTCCGGTCTTCCTGCGACATCCCCTGCATCACGATCTGCAGAATGTCCTGCGCCTGTCCCAGCGTCGTCGTGTATTGCCCGATTCGCCGCAGACTGTCCGCCGCCAGCGTCTTGAACACATTGTCCCGCGGTCCCTGCAGTTTCGCATACGCCGCCATGCTTTTCTTGTAATCCTCGTTGAGCTGCCGCAGTTTCGCCTGTCCGTTTTCCAGCGTCAGCGGTTCTTCCTGCCCCGTGGACATGTTCCGCAGATACTCCTGTCCGTCCCGGTTGATTCGTTCCCAGCCGGACTGGTTCACGTACCGGTCAAATGCTTTCAGCGTGTCCGGGTCGTTCTGTCCCTTCAGATACAGCCGGTTCAGCAGGATGTATTCTTCCTGAACTTTCCCGTTCCGTTTCTGGAACTCTGATTTGCTCAGATCGTCCAGATTCGCCCAGTCCGGATCGTTCGCTTGCATATCCGCCAGAACCTTCTTCGACGCCTGTTCTTCCTGCCGGATCATATTGTCGTAATAGGCGTTCGAGTTCTGGAACAGACTGTTCTTCAGCAGCAGATTTTTGTTCTGCCGCATCAGCTCCCGGTTCTCCGCATTCGCTTCGTAATCCGAATTCGCCCGCCGTTTGCTGGTCAGATCCAGTTCCGCCGATTCCAGCGCCATTTCCCGCATCCGTCTCCGGTATTCCCGCGCGTCCGCCTGTTCCGCTTTCTGCCGTCGGAAACCGTCCGTATTCAGAATCCCCGCCCACAGCACCGCTTTCCGGTTGCCCGCTTCCGCCGCCCGGTCCACCAGATTCCCGAAAAAACCGTTCGTGTCTTCGTCCATCGTTTTTTCTCCTTATTTGAAACCCTGAATGAAATTTTCCCGCAGAGGGTTCACCTGTTCTGTCATATCATCAGCCGGTTTTCCCGCTCCCTTGATCAACATGCCCGGCAAACCTGGCATCCCGCCCAAAGGGACGTCAGAGGCTTGCACGGAAGCCGCATTGTTCATCCCGTTGCCGTTATTGTTCTTCTGATTCTCATCGGATATTTTTTTTATGACCATTGCCGATAATGACGCGCCCATCAGATTTTTCTCCTGTAAATAAAGTATCCGTTTTCCCGTTGATAAGAAACATTTCGTATTCCAGCCGTCCGGTTCGCCCGGCAGATTGCCATAATCATGGCTCGGTTCTTCTCCGGAATGCACCCCATCAGTCCCGCCAGCGGAATTCCTTCCGCTTCATAATCCGCCGCAATCGCTTCTTCCGCCGGATTCTTGAACTTCCAGCCGTCTTTTCCCCTCAACAGAAAAAAGTGTGCATAGAAATATCCGTCCGGCAGACGCCGTCCCAGAATGATTCCGCGGAACTCCCGTCCGGCAAAACATCCGTAGACGTGTGTCTTGCCCTGCTCGATGGAACAGTACAGCTGATGCCGCCCCAGGTATTCGTAAAAATACGGCGCGGCGGCTTCCCGGATATGCTCCTGGAGAAACAGTTTCTCCAGAATGCACTCCGCCAGATTCGACTGATAGATTCGGTAAATCATAATCACCCGACTTGAATGCTTTGGCTGCCGCTGACGCTCATGCCGGAAGATTTGCTCTGTCCCTGGCTTTCGCTTTCCGCCTTCTGGTGATATGCCACATCACTGGTCGGCGTCGGACTCTTGCTCAAACCCAGTTGAAGCAGATTCTGCTTGTTCTCCTGATTCTTCTCCAGAGTATTGTAATAGGCTTGTGCCAGCAGACTTCGTCGGTTGTTTTCGTTCTGTGCCAGCAAAGAATTTACCACTCCGCTCCCCGGGCTGGCAATCCCCTGCCGCGTCAGGTTCAGCATCAGTGTCTTCTTCCCGCTGGCATAACTCGCGTTGATGGCGCTTGCCTGCTGCTGCATGGCGGCATTGAACGCATCTGACCCCGTTTTGGTTTCCTCGATTGCCGTTTTCAGTTCCGGCGCAAAGAAGTTTTTGTATTCGTCAAAAGCATAATCCAGAATCTCCGACTGTTTTCTGCTGATGTTGCTTTCCAGTGTCTGACTGCTGCTTTTTGACGAGGAACTGCTGCTGCTCGACTGTTTGCTGTAAGAGCCGCTCCTGGATTCTCCGCCCATGTTTCACTTCCCTTCTTTGATTCTGGCAATCAGTTCCCGACGGAGCTTCGCCAGCTGTTCATCAATATAACGTTTCGTTTCCGCATCCATTTTTTATGCTCCCGTGTTTGCCTGTCCGCGAATGGTGATGTACATGATCAGATCGTCCAGAATTGCTTCGTTGTTTCCCGGCTGCAGTCCCGCCACGCAGAACGATGAAGAGGTCCGGTTGTAGGTCGCGTAATGCAATCCGCTCAGACGTTTGATTTTGTCGTACACGCCTTCGTAGCAGATGTTGACTTCGTAATCCGCCGTAGCCATTGCCGGAAAGTTCAGTTTGTAGAAGGTCCCCGGCGCATTCGTCCCCATCCCGTCGGTCGAATAGAACGCGGCATAGGCGGCTTTCTGAATCCGGGCGCGTATCACCTGAATGCCGCCGTTGTGAATTTCCCGTTCGTCCCGCAGAATGGCGGTCCCCGAACTCAAGGCTCCCGTCGCATTGCTCAGCACCGCCCCGTCCTTGTAATAAACCGGCTGCGCTGCCGCGTAACTCTGATTGTCGGTCGAAGTTTCCAGACTCACCCCGCCGCTCGTTACCGATGCAATGTATTCCGCCGGCTGCGGGAACTGTGCCAGCTGCGATTGGATCTGATCCGCCCAGGCGGATTGCAGATCCCCGATTTTCTTGTCCAGCGCGTTGATGTCGTCTTTCACCATGCCCGAATACTGCACGTGTTTTTCGCTGTCGAACGTGCAGTTCTCAAAACAGACGTGTCCCATGTTGCAGTATACCGCGTAGTTCGTTTTGTCGGAGTTCCCCGTGAAGGAACAGTTTCGGATGGTCATCTTGCAGCTGGTGTTCGTAATCGCGAAACTCGAAGATTCGTAATGCAGGTCCAGTTTGTAAATCGTCACCCGCGCATCGCAGTGGAATGACAGAATGGCGTCGGATGCACCCGTGAATCGGTCGTCGTTCCCGTTCAGATAAATCTGCCCGTTGTAAAATCCGTCGAACAGCAGAGCCGTATGCAGATAGAAATTCATCCCTGCCGGAAATTCAATGATCAGATTGTTCCCGTTCAGATTCTTCGGCAATGCGTTGATTTGCGTCTGCATTTCCGTATTGCTTAAACTCGAATTGAATGTTACGGTCTGGTTCGCGGTCAGCTTCGCGTCCGGCACTCGTTTCGCCAGCTGCTTCAAGGCGTCTTCCACCGTTTCCGCTCCGCCCCCGACCGACGTCCTCATCGCCGCAGTCAGCGGCAGATGCCCCGCATTCAGCAGGTGCACCGGATATTGCACCCCGTCCGCTCCCGTATAATACTGTATTCCGCCGCTGCCGTCCAGATCAAAATTAATGTCTTCCTTCCCCAGCAGCCGCTTTTTCATAATCGTTTCGCTCATAATTGTTGTCTCCTGTCTTTATCAAAAGAGAGAAGACGACAATCATTGTCGCATTTTTATATCTTTTTTCACTTGACGCTCTTGTATTTGAAAAAAGAAGCTGTATCTTATTATTCCTGATAAGGAGATTTGAATTATGGGCGTTTTGAAAATATCCGATTTATCTTACGAGGAAATTGTCAAAAGCTATTTTAAGGAAAAAAGTGAAACCGTTTTTCCCAATAGCTGTGAAGACCATGCTCGTATTATTATCCAGCAGATTTTTGAGAATGCCAAAAATTATGTTGATGTGCTGGCTCACAATTTAAAAAAGTCCTTATGGGACAGTCAGACCATAACTGAAGCTGTTCAGAATGCTGTTGCTCGTGGTGTCGTTGTTCGTTTCGCCATTCAGGAGAATGTGCCTGTGTCTGAATCATTAAGTGAATGGTTGTGTGCTAATGGAATAAAAATAGCAACCAATGTTGCATCCCAGGGGAAACATAATTTTATTGTCAGCGATAACCGTATGTTTCGCTACGAAGATAATTATGAGGAAATTAAAGCTGTTGCGTCTGCAAACAGCCCTGAACTGGCAGAAATACTCAGGGAATATTATAATGAGATTACTGCATAATTCGGGAAAAATGTTTTGGAGAATTTTCCCTTCCTTGTTAATGTTGGTAATGGGATGGGAACTGTGGCATTACAGACAGGAATTTGTTTCATGGACATCCAGTTTTGTATTCAATGGAGACAATTTAATTGACTTTTTGTCCGTATGTATTGGAGTCAATGCTGTCGGCTCCGTGGAGCAATTCCAGTCGTTCCTTGTAACACCTCTCCAGCGAAATTGGCAGCCGCTTCAAAACAACATAAATTCCTGTTTGCAGGATTATATGGAAAAATTGAATGAATTATCAGAAAACCAGCGTTCTGCTGTTGATAAAGCTGTCAATCCAAACAAATTAAAAAATGATTTTGATAACTGTATTGATTTTCATATCAGCATAATCAATAACACTTTTTATGGCAGCAAACTGCTTTCTCGTGGGTGTGTTTTATTATGCGTAATATTCACTTTTATAGCAGGTTCAGACAATTTAGTTCAAAACAGAGCTCTTTTCGTCATATTCTTATTTCCCCCATTTTTTCTCGTCTCATTTTCTTTGATATATCTGGCATTACATCTTTGCTATTTAAAGGAAAAATTATGTAAACAAGCAGCTTATTGTTGTCAAAATGTTTATAATTATAATGCATTAGTAACAAATATCCAAAACTTACAATCTAAAAATAGACGAAAAAGAAAAAAATTGATTTTCCTTTAACGCAACTCCCCCCATTTCCCATTTCATATTTCCCATTTCATATTTCCCATTTCATATTTCCCATTTCATATTTCATATTTGCCGCTCGCGGCAGCAGCGGCTCAATAGCTCCTCATCCGGCACTTCACCATCGGCTTCACCCGTCCGCGCGATACCCGTTTCCGGTATTCCGATTCCAATGCCATGGATTGATTCACATCCTGCCAGTCCCCGTCCGCCGCATATGCCATCGCGCAGACCGCATAGACCAGCGCCAGTTTGTCCGCAATCTCTTCCAATCGCGCATATCTGCTGTAAAACAGTTCTCCGTGATAATCCCCGCGGACCAGCTCCATAGGTGTTCCGTAGCGGTCTGCTGCGCCTTGCGAACGCCATGATTCCCCGTTGTGAATCCATTCGATTTCTCCGTATCGTCCGTCGTCCGTTATGCCGCATGTTTCAGTGTGGAAATGATAATACAGCTCACCGTATCGTTCAGGGGTCAGCGAGACCCCGTACCCGTCCAGTCCAATCCCGTAATGGTCGATTTTTCCGCTTTCCCAGACTGGATAAGCGGATTCTTGCGTATAGACGGCTCCCGGATTCGGACACAGCCGGCAATACCCCGGTTCGTTCAATTCTTCATAGATGAACTGCGGCAGTCCTTTCACCGTCCGGTAATCGCTGTAAAAACGCCGCAGTTCAGTCAGGCTGATCAGTTCCAGCAGGTCATGACGCGCATTGCACGCGCTCAATGTGTAAATGTAATCCGCCGGGTATTTGCAGCGTCCCCGTGCGTCCGGAAACAGCAGAACGCTCCCGTGAAATATTCCGCTGTCTTCTGAATACTTCCGGACGGCTTTCTGCACCCAGCGGCGCATCTGGTCTTCGCTCCAGACTTCTCCGTCCGGGTCGCGCAGCCACATCCGCGATTCCTGAATAACTTCTGCTTCCGTCATCAAAAACTCTCTATCTTGCGGATTCGCCCGCGTCCGCCCCAGTATTCGTTGCTGGCGTTCTCTCGGTTCACTTCTTCATGGAATCGGCGTTCATATTTCTGCCAGCCGTCCGTGCGCGACAGCAGAAACGTCTGATACAGCACATGATTCAGAATCGCCAGACGGTTCTCCGCTTCCGGAATTCCGCTCTTCGGCTGCCGTTTGTAAAGGATGGTTCCCGCGTCCGCCCCCACTGCCAGACGCGGGAATATCCTGAATTTTCCATATCCGTCGAAATCGTCGCACAGACATTTCGGATAACTTCCCGTAATCGTTCGGAAATCTCCGTAATCTTCCGCCAGACGTTTCCAGTAAACCAGCGGCAGTTCCAGTCCGTCCGGGCCGTAATACCGTCCCGTTTTCAGATAATCATCGGGAAAATCGTAAATCCCGCTCGCATTCGCCTTCACGGTGATTTCCCCGATGATTCGCCCGCTGACCAGCGCATATTCCCGCTGCGCCCGGTCAATCAGTTCGTTCAGTCCGGAGTCGTCCCACAGCAGAGCGTAACTGTCCCCGCATTCTTCGCGGACAGCTTCCCGTATCTCCTCATAGGTCCACTCCGGATTCATGCAGCGTCTCCCGTCAGCCGTTCGTCAGGAACAGTTCCATCGGCAGCAGTTCCACGTAGATGAGGATGTCCAGACTGGTGAACGCCGCTCCGCCGACGCTGAAAAGCAGTTCGATTTCCTGTTCCAGACTCGCGCATTCCAGTCCCGAACATTCGTAGTGGAACGAATAGTTTTTCTTCATGTTGTCGCACAGAATGACGTCCGACTGAATCGGGCTTCCGTTGTTGTTCCCCGAAATTTCCAGTCCCATCTGCGCCACCGTTCCGGTAATGTCGTTTCCCGATTTTCCGTTCGCGGTTCCCGCCGCTTTGTCCAGCATCACCAGACGCATCCCGCACAGGCAATACCCCTTCGGAATTTTGGCAAATGTATGCGTTCCGATTGCCAGCAGTTCCGGCACGGCGTCGCTGTTCAGCCGGTACATGATTTCTTTTTTGTAATGGTTCGGCTGGTTCACCCCGTTCAGGCGAACCACCTTCGATTCAAGATGATCTCTCGTTCCAGACATGATATTTTTCCTTTTCTGTTTCTGTGTTCAGACGTCCAGTCCGGCAGTCCCCCGCCGGACCGGAATCCGTTAGATGCTGGTGATGACCTGGGCGCAGTTCAGATCCACTCCGTCAAACGTGATTTTCTTCATGCCGCGGATTTCATCTCCCGCAATCGAAAGAATGCGTTTGTGGTCGTGGAACTCTTCCGAATAGTCGAAAGTCTGTCCGTACGCCAGCACGGCCGCGTCCGCTCCCAGCAGCAGATTGCGCGCAATTTTCAGCGTCTTTTCCGCATTCTGATGCGTCTTCACGAAGTTCGCTTCCTTAACAATGATGTGTTCCCACACCCCCAGCGCGCCCGTGGCGATCGGATCGCCTTCCAGACTGCCTTTGCCCGTCATGGCTGCCAGCGCGCGTTTCTCCCAACGGGGATCACTCCGCAGGTTGATTGCGTCTTTCGGCGTGATGACCAGCATGTAATACTCTTCCCCGTTCTTCGCCCGGATCGGCTTCATCGCGTACTTCTCGTTCGCCGTCTTGGCAAAGTCCTGAAGCACGTCCAGCAGCTGCGTGTTCATCACGTCCGTGGTCGCCAGCGTCCCCAGCAGACTGCTCGTGCTGGTGTCCGCCGCTTTCACCTGTTCCGCCGTGAATTTGCTGTTCGCGTAATCCGCCCGGATGCACCGTCCTTCACCGGAAACCAGCGCCGTGCTGTTTTCCGCGCCGCCGGTCAGACGTGTGCAGCCGTCGGTGATGACGCCGGTCAGGGCGTCAATCAGGTCCAGCTCCAGACGGTGCCGGAACCACTCTTTCAGCTGCGCCGATGCTTCCGAACGGAAATCCCAGATGCACCGTTTGGTCGTCATTTTGCCCTTCTTGGCAAACGCCTTGGCAATCTGGTCAATCCGGATGTCCATGAAATATTCATCCAGCGTGTCTTCGTTCCCGGTAATCGAAGCGTTCTGCCCTTCAATCCCGTCTCCGTAGACCTGCGGAATGAAATGATAACGCGCCTGATCGCCGGTCATGCGTCCGGCAAACAGCTTGTTGTCGATGATGATCGGTTTCCCGCTGCCCCTCTGACCCGTCAGCGTGGAGAAATAATTCCCCAGCAGATACTGCTTGAAAATGTTCTCGCTGTGCTGCAGCGGCGTCAGCGGACTTCCGTTTCCTCGGATAAACGGCACTCCTTTAATTACATTGCCCATTCGAATCCCCCTTGTCGGTTATTGGTTTCGTTTTCAGTTCTCCGCCGGGAACAGACGGTCTATCACGTCTCCCCCCGGTGTTCCGGTGTCCGCAGGTCCTGTCGCCGAATTCAGCAGATCCAGCCCCGCTTTCCCCGTTACGTGTTTCTCTTCCCCTTTCGTTTCCGGAACGGCAGACGCGCTCTTTTTCTCTTCGCCCTTCACCCATTCCTGAAACGCCAGGACTTTCTTCGCAAAGACATAGCACCCTTTCGGGGATTTGTCTTTGACCATGTTCCACGCGGCTATGACTCCCGGATCGCCTTTCTCCGCGTCCAGCAGCGGCGCAAATTTCTCATACACCACTTCGTCAAAATCCGCATGGACTTCCCGCGCAGACTTCTCTTCACGGTCCCAGAACGCGGCGGCTTTGTTCCGCCGGGCAGTCTCGCTCTTTTCTTCCGCGGCTGTCAGCTGTCCCGTAACTTCAGACAGTTCCTGCTCCGCCTTTTTGAGTTCGGCCTGCTCTTCTTCTCCGAACCATTCGTCTCCGCTCTGCGTCTTTTTCAGCCGCGCCAGCTTCTGTTCCAGCTCGGCTTTCTTTCCGGTCAGGTTTTCCCGTTCCGTTTGTGCCGCAGAAATTTCCGCGTCATATCCGCTGATTTTCGCCGTGAAACTTTCCAGCGGTTCTTCCGGCTCTTGCTTCTCCGATGCCGGGTCCGGGTCGGTTTTCTTTTCCGCTTCAACCACCTTCCCGTCCGCATCTTCTATCTGCGTATCTTCTTCATACGATTCTTCCGGAATCGCTTCCGCGCCGGGGTCGGCTCCTTCATTTGTCTCCGGATATGCCTCACCCAAATCCGGAAACTCATTCTCAAGCCTGTCTTCCCATTCTGCTTCACTCATTGCTTTTTCTCCTTATGGTTTATGCTTGCGGCGGCTGCGCCTGTTCCTGTCCTTGCACCGGCGCCGCCGCTGCCTGATAAATGGCTTCCGTTTCCCGGAGCAAATCCGTTTTGTTCGGCAGGTCGATGCTTTCCAGTATAATCTTGCTCGCTACCTGCGGCGGTATCACCACTCCGCTCTTCAGCACTTCCGTAATCAGCATCAGCTGTCTTTCCCGGATGCTGTTGAACGGCGGCACTTTCTTCAGTATCACGTCGTAATAAAGAGTGTCGCCGATGTCGTTCAGCACTCCTGCCGGTTCTCCCGTAGTCGGATCAACCTGCGGAACATTGAACTCGTAGGTTTCCACTTCTCCGTTCGGACGCGTTACCCGCATGACCCGGTAATCGGTATAGAACTTGCCCATCAGACGCAGCAGCACTAAGGCAATGCGCTGTTTCGAATAGAACATGTTTTCCAGTATCACCGTCTGCATCGCGTTCCCCTGCGAAATCCGCGTGGTCTGCATGATGCCGCTCCGCTCATTCGTTCCGCCCATTCCCAGCGTCGAATCGTTCACTCCGCAGATTCTCTGGAACATTCCCACAATCTGTGTCGCATAATTCGACGCAAAACTCATATCCCGGAACTTGTCTTCCACCCGGATTTTGCTCAAGCCGCCCGGACGCAGAGAAATCAGTCCGTCCGGCTTCTGCACTTCCTGATGGGCTTCCAGAGGATCGTTCACCGCATCCTCTTCGATGAACAGACGGTTCGTTCCCATGAAGTGGACAATCTTGCTGTTCAGCTTGTTCAGAATGTCCTGCAGGGGCAGAAGGTCCCGGATTACTCCGCGCGGCCGTCCCTTGCGGTCCCTCGTTCCGTAAATCGGAATCAGCGGATAATAATCAATCCCGAACGGATTTTCATTCGCAGCATCGTCCGTCGCACTCCCTTTCAATATCACGTCATCCGAAAATATGACGAAATGAAGTTTCTGCTTCATTACTTCTTTGTTCTGCCGTTTGCCGGTCTGCTCATTCAGAACTTCAATCGTCTCATATTCAGGTACCGTGTAATAACATTCGCACACTTTGACCCGCTGCGTCTTCGCATCGTAATATTTCTCGTCGCCCCGGTCGCCCGCTTTGTTCTGCGCTTCGTACTCCTGACCGCGGAAATCGTCCGGCTCAAACACGCTGTCAATATCGTCCGCACTTGCCGGAAACAGTTTCTTCAGCATATCACGATCCACCCATTTCACCTTGATGATGAAACGCGCATCGCTCGCGTCCGGCTTCCGGCTGAACGGGTCGCAATACACATTCTCCCACGGCACATGGTCTACCCGGATCAGGTCTTTCCCCTGTTCGTTCGTATAGGTCGAACACTCCATCCAGCCGCGTCCGCCTATCACCGCATCCCGGAACGCCGCACTGTGAAAATAATCAAAGTTGCAGCTGTCGAATACATGTTTCAGCAGTTCCGTCAGCAGCTGGGCTTTGTCGTCGTCTGAACCTTCCCGTCCGCATACCTGGATGTCCGCTCTCCGTTCCACTTCCAGCGAGGACAGCATATCCACGGTCGGACGGATCAGATTGAACACTGCCGGGTCCTGTCCGCGTAATTCCAGCTCGGCTTCTTCTCCTTCGGTCCATTGCTTCCCGTCGTAATAGCCGTAGCAGGATTCGTTCCCCTTGCGCCATTCCTCTTCGTAGCGCACCGCTTCACGCATCCATCTCTGAAATTTATGATTGTGTACCCGTTCGTTCATCCAGACAAAATCCTTCCTTTACCATTCAGAACTTCGCGACAGCCATTGTCGCATTTTCTTTCGTTCCCGCGTTTTTTTTATCTCACTTTCCAGCTCAGATTCGTGTTTTTCTTCTTGTTCCATGCCGCCAGCTTCATCGACAGAGGATTCGAATAGACCGCCTTGAATATCTCATAATCCTGATAGAACGTCAGATTCAAGGCGTCCGCAAGGTTCGGACTCTTCAGCCCCCGTTTCTTCATCTCCTCTTTTTCCTCAACCCGGATGCTTCCCCCTTGCAGACGGTAAGTCGGACTTTTCAATTCTTTCATCAGCTGATCCCAATGCACCATTCCCGGAGTCCCGTAAAACACCGCCGGACGCGTCCGGAAAAATTTCCGGCTCTTCCACCACAGCCAGTCCCGCAGACGGTAGCACTTCCCGTCCATGTCGTCCGGCGGACGCTCCATCGTCATCACCCGGCAGGCGGGATACCCCATCCGGTCTTTCCACCGCGTATGGATGAACTGGTCGTAAACCCCCGCTCCAACACCGTTCGCGTCCACGCATACCACGTCGCACCCCCATTCATCAAACAGCATCTTCGCCCGCGTGAAACTCTCAATCGTGTCGAACCCGTGCCATGCTTCCGCATGAAGCACCCGGTCGCCTTCCCGGATTACCACCGCCGTATCGTCATCGCCCGTCCACGCCGGGTCTATCCCCATTCGCCGCTTGTACCTTGACCGCTCTTCCGGGCGCGGACGCGAAAACACCTTCTCCAGCCACCGGTCTTCAATAATCTTGTCTTCGCCCTTGTCCGCAAATTCCCCCAGTACCCGGTATTTGTACTGCGCAGAATTGATGCCGAACTCGTTGCGCATGTTCTCCACCCATTCCCGCGTCTGTCGCCCGCGCGTCCGGATCATCCGGACTTCTCCCCGCGCATCCACAAACGGATAGCTGTATTCCTCTTCCGCCAGCGATTTCTCACTCGAAAACGTCATCGGAAACCAGAACGTCCGACGGTTGAACACATTGAACATGTACCCGCTCGTTTTCGTCGGGTTCCCGTCCATGAACCCGTAATTCCCCGGATCACCCATCGCTCCCGACGCCACTTCAAAGATCCCGTCCCGCACTCCCGACGCTTCGTCGATGAAGTACATGCAGTCGTGAAATCCCTGCAGCGCGTCGTCATTGTCCAGCCGCGCCGTCCGCAGCACTCCCTTCCATAACGCCGGATTCCGTTTCAGCCGCAGCTCATCCATCGTATTCTCGTACTGCTTCTTCACCCAGTCCCATTTCCGCGCATTCGTCGCGCAGATTTGCGGAAAAACCACATCGTACAGCTGGTCGCCGCTCGCTCCCGTTACCGGCGCAATCTTCCCGCGCGTGTCCAGCCACCAGTTCACCAGCCAGCCCGTCAGACGGCTCTTCCCGATCCCGTGTCCGCTCTTCACCGCCACAAACCGGTAATGCTCAAACGCCTTCAATATCTCCGCCTGCTGGTGCGTCGGTGTCTCCCCCAGAAACTCTATCACATATGCCAATGGACTCCGTTCCCAGCGCTTCAGCCACATGCAGAACTCCGCCCTCACTTCTTCCACATCCGCAGGACAAATCATTTCACCACCCCGCCTGTTTTGTATTCCGTCACCATCGAACGCCGGTAATAACGTTCCACCACCTTCCGCGCTTCCCGCGCTATCATTTCATACGCTTTCGGCGTTATCCCGCCGCCGTCCCCGAACCCCGGCCATGCTCCCCGTGCGATCCAGTCCGCAACCATATCCGCCGCGCTCCGGAACACTTCCTGCGCAAACTCATCATTCTCCTGCGGTCCCGCCGCTTTCACTTTCATCCGCAATGCACGCAATTCTTTCCCCACTTCCTTCAGCCGCCCCTTCAGCAGACTCACGTCGTTCGTGATGTCGTGCATCGACGGCATTTTCCGCAGACAGCTTTGCAGACTCAATACGTCCGCTTCCAGATCACTCGCCTCTGTCGTCTCCTTCGGCACCCGTCCCGCCACCAGTTTCGCAAACTCCTGGTCGCTCAGCGTCTTCAGAAACTCTTTGCGCTGCACCGCCTCCGACAGAATCGCTTCCGTCAGCACGTCATTTATCGTTTTCGCACCCCGCAGAATGTCCCGCTTCTCTTCCTTCGTCAGCGGCTTCGCTCGGTCATGCACTCCCAGCGCTTCCGTCAGCACTTCCACTATCCACCGGTTCCGGTTGTCCGTTATCGCGTCTATCCGCTGTACCAAATCATCCGATACCCGGATCGTCAAAGGTCTTGATGCCATATTCCATTCCTTCCATGTTATGTGAACGTCAAGGGGCTGAACCCGCTTTTACGTTCTCCGTTGCCTTCTCTTTCTGTTACCCACTGCTACTGCTGTTCCCCCGCAATCCAACCCGCTGTTTTCTAAGCCGCTCCTGCTGTTTCCCGCCCGTGAACCGCTCTCATTCAACAGCGTCGCCTTTTAGAGTCAGCCGCTTCTCCCCGCGTCCCCTTTTGCCATGGCGGCTGTACACATTTCCAATTTTCAATTTTCGGGGCGTCAGAGCCTAAATACGTGCCGCACCCTGGGCTGAGGTCGCACCCCCCCCGGTATCGCGTCCCAGACCCCGTTTCCCGCCGCGAAATCGCCCCTTCGCACCTGCCCGCGCATCTGCCGGTCATGTCTGCCGCCGTGAAGACTGCCGTCATCTTTCCCGTATTTATGCCACATTCCCCATAGTTCATGTAGAATTTCAGGGTTAATTGCCGTGTTTTGTGTCATATATTGTGCCATCCGTCACTTTTTCCGTCACTTTTTTCCCTTGATTCCAACCCCGGTCCAGACCTGCCGAACCCCGCCCGGAATCATCCCGCTTCCCGTTCCCGGCTTCTCCAGTTCTCTTGCCGGCTTCTCCGCCGCTTCCGCATCCAGTTTACCTGCCCGCTTCTGCATTTGTTTTCCGCCGTCTGCCTGCTCCTCATCGCATTCTGCTCCTGCACCGCGTCGGCTCCCGACCGTGCATCCTGCTCCTCATATCCGCGTCCTGCCGGTTTAGCCGGCTCCGGCTCCGTCCGTTTTGTCAGGTATCACGCAGGTATTATATATTATTAAAAGCCCCCAGCCTTGCCTATGGATTGTCCAGCACCTTGATGCTGTCAGAGTAAGGCAGTAGCCTTACGCGCTGTCGTGGAGATACGAGTATACATCGTGACAGTATTTTGGTTTTGGAAATCTGGCGCAGGGAGCGCTGCACAGATCTGGCATGGACGCCAAGACCGGCAGCAAGGACTGGTATGTCATAGGACTGGATCACTGGATGGTGATGCAGACAAAAGACAAAGAGGCGCTGCGCGGTTGGCGTCAAAGTGATAAGCTCAGTCAGAGCAGGTAAAAGTATCTGTACATCCAGCACGTGGCAAGTCTCCTTTTGCAGGTACTGTACCATACGCGCGCGGCATTGTAAAGTGCCAATATCCTTGCTTGTACCGGAAATGGTTCTATTTTACTTTTTTTCTGATTACCAGCACGTTGCAAGAAAAATATTACAGTATATTTTTAGTCTTACTGCATACAATTACAGTGCTTACGATAAGGAGAGGTAAAGTCCTTACTATATGAGAGAGGGGGGACCCCTGCACCCCTCTCTCTATATATGTACTTTACCCTTATCTTATGCAAAAAAAAAAGTTATATATTTATATATAGGCAGTTTTTTTTTCTGGATTTTTGGGCTGTTGTGAAGGTGCTGGGAAGCTGGTCTTGCAAAAAAGCGACTTTTTTCTATTTGTCTGCTTGAAAACCTATTTTAATAGGTTATATTGAAGCAATAAAAAAGAAAAGGAGCTTGAAAGATGCCTGTATTGTCAGTATTTTACGGAATCACAATTTACCTGAACACCCGTGGTGAGCATAATCCGCCGCATATCCATGCAAAATATGGTGAATATGAAGCGGCGTTTGAAATTGCTTCCGGCGACTTGATCGGCGAATTTCCCCGCCGGCAAACGCGGCTGATTCAGGCGTGGATTGAAATCCACCGGGAAGATTTGATGATAAATTGGGAAATCGCCCGGTCTGCCGGGGAATGCAGCAGAATTGCACCGCTTATTTGAAAGGAATGTATCATGAAATACTTTTCACATGTGAAAGAAGTTACCGTTGAACCGGATTACATCCTGAATATTCTGTTCAAAGATGGCGTACGGAAACGTTACGATATGAAACCTCAGCTTTACGGCTCTTTTGAAGTGCTGAAAAACCCGGAGCTGTTCCAGAAAGCTTTTGTAATTTGCGGCTCTGTCGCATGGGATGGCAAGCGAGATATTGCTCCGGAAGAACTTTATTGGAACGGGGAGACTGTCCATGCCTGAAATCATACTGAAACCCGGCGAAGTCTGCCCTTACTGCGGACAAAAGAAACGGAAATCGAGTAAAGGATGGAAGAATTCGGCAAGTGCGGAAAATGGCAGGAAAGGCGGACGCCCGAAAACAATTACGACTGGTAAAAATTACGCTTCCCAGTGACCCGAATATCCCTGCACCAAATCTGCAGGGATCGTTTCACGCATGACCCGCAGGATTTTTGCCGCAACATCCCGCGGGTCATATTTGTATTGTACCGGCACCCGGATCAGCGGAATACGCGCGTATTGAAAAAAACCGTCTTTCTGTCGGTCTGCATCCTGCCGGTTTTTGTGGCTGGAATCATCCAGCTCAATACAGAAATCGACCATGCCGCTGCACGGATTGAAGACCACAAAATCAACGTGCCGGCAGCTGATTTGCCGGCGGTACCCGAATTTGTTTTTGCAAGGCGGTACAAACATAATATCCTCAAGCCTGACCTTGACCGATATGGCTTTCCCCGGCGGCAGCATCTGGCGCAGGACTTGATAAAAGCAAGTCTCCGCAGGCGACAATATCTTTTTGCGATACAGGGGAAAATGCTGTAATCCGCTGCCATTGCTTTTGTTGTATTCCTCTGGATATTTCTTTTTTCGCTTTTTGTCGCGGGTCAAAAAGGAAATGCACCCGGCAATGGCAAATACAATCAGTATGGGAATAAAAGCATCCATTTTTTTACAGCTTTCGCAGTTTCAGGTACATGGCTTCGGCGGCTTGTTTATCGCCTTTCGCGGCAATCAGCGCTTTCGCCCAGGTGTCCTTGTCCAAGTTGCAGCTCTGGAGTTCCGCCAGCGCCATGACCCGTGATTCCGTTTTCAGCTCCTTATAGATTTTATGCTTCTGTATCGTTTTTCGAATGCTCAACCACAGCAGCAGAATCAGCACCGGGAGACTGATGAACCAGAATTCGCCGATGTATCGTCCGACTGCCGAATCCCATTCCATATGATCCGGTCTTTCCCAGTTCCGGTGTTCGTGCAAATCCAGCTGAAATATCGTATAAAAAGAATGTCCGGCGCCTTTCGCCATTTCTCCAAAGAAACCTTCATCCTGCGGCGGAAGCAAGCCGATTTCTCGACGACGTTCACGATCATATCTGATATAGGATTCACTCATCTCTTCAGCGTCCTTTCGTAAAATTCCTTCATCCTCAATTGCGTCTGCTGAAAATTCAGCAGACGCAAATTTATCACTGCGCAATTTTGCGCAGACATCTAACCTCTTAATAATCAATCATTTCCGTTTTGGTTTTTCGGGCGGCATAATTTTATGCCGCCCGGAGTTTTCTGCGTCTGCTGAAAATTCAGCAGACGCAAATTTCTCTCATCATATAATGCCCTTTCGTTTAAAATGTTTAGTTTTTATGGTTATAATTCTTTGTACTTATCCATCCAGCCGTGATGCAGTCCTGCTCCCGCCATGGCGCTATCAAGTTCATCCTCATTTCGTATGGATGATAACACCTTACAGATATATCGCAATCCAATGCCATGATCAAAAACCATATCTTTTCCTTCATTGCTGATGCTGTACAGCGCAATCTTATTGTTTTTACGGGCATAAATTTTAAAAACAATATCACCATTATCCAGCACAGCTACGACTCGTTTCCCATTGGCTATTTCTGAAATTGGGATTTGACGTACCAGTAAAAGTGTTCCTTCCGGATACCAAGGCGTCATGGATTCGCCGGACACTCTGATTGCAAAATCGGTTTCTTTCGCGCCGGGGAAAAATACTTTTTCTTCTGCGCGATCTGATACGCAATCCATCATTGGCATTAATCCAGGATTACACATCGCGGCGGCAGCCATGCTGACCAATGGAACATAACATCCGCTTTGCTTCAGCTGCATCACCGATTCATTTTGATTGTTGGTTATATCATTAAGCTCTGATGCTGTAAGATTTAAGGCGGAAGCTAAAGCATCAAGGTGTTTTATGGGGATTTTTCGCGATCCATTTTCCCAAGCAGAAATATTCGTTTTCTGAACTCCCAATTTTTTTCCCAGCTCTTCTTGCGATATATTTTTCCGTTTGCGGTAAAATGACAGCTCATGCATTTTTTTATCTCCGTTTATTTTATTGTAATATAATATTTTTGGTAACATTTTCAAGTAAGAAAACGCGACTTTTGGCGGTTTTGTTGTATTCTTTTGCTTGCTTTTTAGTTATCAAAAGTTATATTATCATCGTTACCAAAAGATAGCAAGGAGAAGAAATGAAAGACAAGTCAAAAAAGAGCAAAAGCATCCAGCTGCGGATGACAACCCGTATGTATGATTTCTTGGTCAAAGAAGCCGAGAAAAGAGATTGTAGCATCCCGGAAGTAATTCGGTATGCCGCAAAAAAATTTTATAAAATTGGTTATCAAAAGTTACCAAACTAACCCCAAAAAACAAGGAGAACCCCACATGAACACGAACGAACTCGTAACCATCAACAACAATCAGGCTGTCACCACCTCACGCAAAATCGCAGAGGTGTTTGGCAAGCAGCACAAAAACGTACTCGACACTATCAGGGATCTTAAAATCCCCGAAGATTGGCGTCTGCTGAATTTTCAGCAGACGCAATTTGAACGTAAAACGCCGACTGGCGGAGTGACCAAATTCCCCATGTATCTCATCACCCGCGACGGCTTCACGCTGCTGGCAATGGGCTTCACCGGCGCCAAGGCGATGGAATTCAAACTGGCGTATATCGCCGCATACAATGAGATGGAGAAAAAGCTCCACACCGCCGATTCCGTTTTGCAGTCTCTGGCGGACGCCGTCCGGGAACGCACCGCTGCGGAGATTCAGAAAGACGTCGATACCATCCGCATCCGGATTGGACGCTATTTGCAGTCGCGCGGCTATCAGGTCGCAGACCCCTTCGCGCTCTGCTGCGATCTGGCGCAGGGCAAGACTGATGCTCTGTATGACCAGCAGCTGCAGTTCCAGCTGTCGCGGATTACCGACAACAGAATTCTGGAAAGCGGAGAAGAATGACCATGGAGACAGTGCATGAAATCGCCGCACTCTGCTGGCCGCTCTGGCTGGCAGCCGCGGTTTTCGCAGGCGGCAGCATCGTTGCCGGGAGGGTCAAATGAACTTGATCCCGACTTTTTTGATGCTGGCGAACGAAATTCCCGGCTACTCCGCCGCAAAGTTTTTGCAGGAAGTCCGGAGCTGGGTGAAAGATGACATCTTTTACAGCCAGCAGGAGATTGCCGACAAATACAACGTGTCGATTCAGACCGTCAAGAAGTGGTGCGCGGACGGCGATCTGAAACCCAGTTTCAAACGCCCGAACGGCACGATCCGGTACCGCGAAACCGACCTGCTGGAACTCGAAAACAACCGGGGAGTTACCCCCGTCAACGTGCTGCCGCGTGAAGCGCAGCGTAAAGCAAAGGAAGAGAAATGAAAATCGTATCGCTCGAACTCGAAAATGTCAAGCGGGTCAGCCTTGTCAGACTTGAACCTGCTGCCGCCGGCTTGACCGTCATCGGCGGCGACAATGCGCAGGGCAAGACGTCCGTCCTGGATGGCATCATGTATGCGCTCGGCGGTGAAAAGTACCGCCCCGAAGATTTCGCCCGTGAGGGTTCCATGGCTGACCCGCATATCCGTCTGGAACTTTCAGACGGCCTTGTCGTGGAGCGCAAAGGCAAAAATGCGTCCCTCAAAGTAACCGATTCCGCCGGCAGGAAATCCGGTCAGAAGCTCCTTGACACTTTCGTCGAGGAATTTTCCCTGAATCTGCCGAAATTCTTGGCGCTGAAGGAAGAAGACAAGGCGTTGACTTTGCTGCGGACTCTGGGCATCGAAGACCGTCTGGCGGATATTGACCGCCGGGAGCAGGTCGCCTATGACAACCGTCGCGCCCAGAATCAGCTGCTGGACCAGAAGCAGAAGTATGCCGCTGAAATGCCGGAATATCACGACGTGCCGGCAACCCCGCTTTCCGCCGCCGATCTGATTGCGGAATCCCGCCAGATCATCGCCCGGAATGAGGAACGCGCCCGCAAACGCGCGGAAATCGGCAAGATGTCTCTCGCGGCTGAATCGCTGTCCGCCGAACTGGAGATGGCGAAAAACCGCGTCCGGGAGCTGGAACAGGCGTATGCAGTGCTGAAAAACGACCTGGATGTCGCGCAGCAGTCCCCGATCACAGAGGACGAATCCACTGCCGAGCTGGAAGAAAAAATTTCCGGCATGGAAGAAATCAATGCCAAAATCCGCGCCAATCTGAATAAGGAAAAGGCGCAGGAAGAAGCCGACGCTGCCAAGCTCAAAGCCGATCAGCTGTCTGCCGAGCTGGACAGCATCCGCGCCGAACGGCAGGACCTGCTGGCGAATGCCGCTCTGCCGCTCCCGGAGTTGACTGTCGCCGTGAACGAACGCGGCAAGAATGTCCTGCTCTACAAAAACCGGCATTGGGACTGCATGTCCGGCATGGAGCAGATCCGGGTCGCAGCCGCCATTGTCCGCCGGCTCAAGCCTGCTTGCCAGTTCATCCTGCTGGACGGTCTGGAGTCTTTCGACCTCAAGTCCCTGCAGGAGCTGGACCAGTGGCTGACCGAGCAGAATCTTCAGGCGATTGCCACCCGCGTTTCCAAGGGTGCGGAATGCACCATCATCATCGAGGACGGCATGGTCGCCGCCCCGGAAAAAGAACCCGTCATTGAAAGAGAGGAATGGTAAAAATGGAAATCTCGTCTGGAAAAATCGCAATGCCCCTGAAGGCAATCCTGTATGGACCTGAAGGTATTGGGAAATCCACCTTCGCTGCAAAATGGCCGAAACCGTTGTTTATCGACGTCGAGCATGGCAGCTATCAGCTGGACGTCGACCGCGTGACCCCGAAAAGTTACGCAGAGCTTATGGCAATTGTTGCTGAATTGACTCGCGACGTGAAAGGGTATCAGACCATTGTTTTCGACACCGCCGACTGGATGGAGAAGATGCTCTGCGAACAAATCTGCATGGCGGAAAAACGTCTGTCCATTGAATCGTGGGAATGGGGAAAAGGCTGGTTAAAAGTGGCGGAGCTTTGGAAGCGCACCCTCGACCAGATCGACGCACTGCGCAAAGCGCAGAGTGTCAACATTTTGTTCACCGCGCACTCCTGCATTCGGCATATCGACCCCCCGGACGCATCCGGCTATGACCGTTACGAGCTGAAGCTGTACAAGAACAGTAATGGCATCCTGAAGGAATGGGCGGACATGATTCTGTTCGCCAACTATGAAATTTTCAAGGTCGAAAGCAAGTCCGGCAAGGACAAGGCGACCGGCGGACAGCGTGTCCTGTTTGCCGAACATGACCCCGCGTTCGACGCAAAAAACCGTTTCGGTTTGCCATCGCGGATGAAGTTCGATTATGCTGAAATCGCAAAAATCGTTTTCCGTCGCGGCACAGGGATGCAGGAAACGCCGCCCGCTCCGGTCAAGCCGGCTGCCGAACCGGAACCGCCGAAAGAAACCCCGCCGGAACCGCTGGAACAGCATCGGTATACCCGTGAGGACTGTTCCCCGGACCTGCCGCCGCTGGTGAAAGCTGAATCGCCGGACAAGGCGAAGCTGATTGAGCAGCTCCAGAGTCTTTGCGCCAGTTCCGCCGTGACCCTGCACGAGCTGAAGCTGGAAGTCGCCCGCAAGGGCATGTATCCCGTTGAAACCAAGCCGTCCCAGTACGCCGCCGACAAGCTGGCGAAAATTATCGCGAACTGGGAAGTTATCAAGAAAAACATCATTAACGCAAGAGGTTGACAATGAACCGCGATTACGAAGAAATTCCCATGGACCAGCCGTTCGATTATGAAGGCGATTTCAAGCTGATTCCGGACGGGGAGTACGATTTTCGGGTGATTGCACTGGAACGCAAGGAAGTTGAAGCCAGTGAAAAATCGCCGCAGCACCGGAAAGTTGAATTTTCCATGGAAATTTTTGACCATGGCGATCGGGTCGGGAAAGTTACCGACAATATCCCGATGCTGGGCAAATTCAAATGGAAGTACGTTGCGTTCGGACGTTCCATCGGTCAAGTCGCGCCCGATCAGACCAAAGGCATCCTGATTGACTTCCGCAAAGTCATCGGTGCGGAAGGACGCTGCAAAGTATCCGTCCGTAAGTTCAAAAAACGCGATGGCACGGACGGCGAGTCCAATCAGGTCGAATACCTGCTGCCCGCCGCCGAAGACGCCAGTTTCCCGGATACCGCTGACAGCGGAAACGGAGGCTGGTGATGGCTCTGCGTCCTTACCAGCAGGAAGCAAGGGACGCCATCCTGAACCAGTGGCGGTCCGGCGTCCGCGCCACGCTGCTGGTTCTCCCGACCGGCACCGGCAAGACCATCGTCTTTTCGCAGGTCATCGCCGATGTCGTTCGCGAAGGCGGCAACGTCCTCGTTCTGGCGCATCGCGAAGAACTGTTGAATCAGGCAGCGGACAAACTTTTCCGTTCTACCGGCTTGCGGTCGGATCTGGAAAAGGCGGAGTCCACCAGCGTCAACGGCTGGTACTCCGTCGTCGTCGGCAGTGTCCAGACCCTTCAGAACGAAAACCGTCTGAAGCGGTTCGCTCCGGACTTTTTCTCAGCCATTGTCGTGGATGAGGCGCATCATGCTGTCAGTGCATCGTACCGTCGCGTCCTCGATTATTTCACCAGCGCAAAAATTCTGGGCGTTACTGCAACCGCAGACCGCGGCGACAAACGCAATCTGGGCGAAGTCTTTGAGACGCTGGCGTATGAGTACAGTTTGCCGCGCGCCATCCATGACGGGTATCTGTCGCCGATCAAGGCGCAGACCATTCCCCTGAACATCGATCTGGCTGGCGTGAAAATCCAGTCAGGCGATTTTCAGGCGGCGGCGCTCGGTTCTGCGCTCGAACCGTACCTCGACCGCATCGCCGCCGAAATGGCGAAAATTTGTCAGAACCGGAAGACGGTTGTTTTCCTGCCCCTGATTGCCACCAGTCAGCACATGGCTGCGCTTCTCCGCCGGCACGGGTTGACGGCCGCTGAAGTCAATGGCATGTCCGATGACCGCAAGGAAATTCTGGACGATTTCCATAATGGAAAATACCAGGTGCTTTGCAACTCCATGCTCCTGGTCGAGGGCTGGGACGAACCCGCGGTTGACTGCATCGTCTGTCTCCGTCCGACCAAAGTCCGGGCGCTGTATGCGCAGATCGTCGGACGCGGCACCAGATTGTCTCCCGGCAAGACGGAACTGCTCCTGCTGGACTTCCTCTGGCAGACCGAGCAGCACAATTTGTGCCGTCCGGCGCATCTTGTCTGCCAGAATGAAGAATATGCCGCACGGGTTGCTGAAATCCTGGTGGAACAGTCGCAGGATGGCTCGGTTGACCTGCTCGAAGCTGAAGCCGGCGCAGAATCCACTGCCAAAGCGGAGCGTGAAGAAGCGCTGCGCAAGGCTTTGGAAGAGCAGAAGGCGAAAAAACGCCGGCTGGTTGACCCGCTTCAATACGAAATGGCGGTTTCCACGGATGGCAAGATTAAGGAGTATCAGCCCGACCCGCACAACCTTCATGCGCTGGTCCCCCCTTCCGAAAAACAGCTTGCTGCGCTCGAACTGGCTGGCATTAATCCGGAATATGTTACCTGCTCCGGACATGCGTCCATGCTTCTGGACACGCTGGCAAAGCGCCGCAATGCCGGCTTGACCAGTCCCAAGCAGATCCGGCTTCTGGAAAACTATGGGTTCCGGAACGTCGGCAGCTGGACCCGTGATGAAGGCATTGCCATGACCAACCGCATCAAGGCGTCCGGGTGGAAAATCCCGCACGGCGTCAACCCCGCAACTTTTAATGTAAAGGAATCATGAAATGATTGAATTTTTTGATGCTTGCATCATCCCGACCGCCACTGCCCAGCAGCGCCGGCAGACCCGCACCGGCGGTTATCTGCCCCCCGCCGCCCGCAATGCCAAGGCTTTCTGGCAGGCGTTCTTTGAAAAACATGCTCCGTCCGAACCCATGTCCGGACCGCTTTCCCTCATCATCACGTTCACCTTCCGCTGCCGGAAAGGCGGCAAGCCGGATGGTTATAAAACCACCCGTCCTGACCTCGATAATTTGCTGAAACTCGTGCAGGATGCCATGACCAAATGCGGCTACTGGCAGGACGATTCGCAGATCGTGATTCTTTCCGCATCTAAAAATTTCGGCGGAAAGCCGGGCGTTTACGTCAACATCCAGAGGGTGCTGGAATGACCAATCTGGAAATTATTCAGCATTGTTTGCCTCAGATTCCGCCCGCGGAACTCAATTACCTCGAATGGCTGAAAATTGGTGCGGCGATCAAACATGAAGGCGGTTCCTGCTCCATCTGGGACGAATGGTCCCGCAAGGATGCCCGGTACCGCCAGAATGAACCCGCGCGGAAATGGGACAATCTGGACAAAGGAATGGATGCCGTCACCGTTGCCACCGTCATCGATTTGTGTAAGCAGCATGGCGGTACGCCCCCGCGGCAGAATAGTTTCAATTCCAGTCCGGATGACAATTCGGAAATTTCGTTCGACACGCCGTTCGACCTCGACAAGCCCGTCGTCCGCCGGGAATGGCTGGAAATTGAGCATTGCCCGCTGAATGTCTCCCGCAAGCCGGAAGACCAGCTGGCGGATTATATCAAGGCTCTGTTCACGTCCGATGAATGCGTCGGATATGTAACCGATTCTTTCCAGACTGATCCAGACCAGGCTGGCAACCGGCAATGGCGTCCGAAATCAAAAGGCATTTACTCCAAAACCGCCCAGTCTTTGCAGGATGCCCTTGCCGCCTGTTCCGGCGATTTGGGGCAGGTCATCGGCGACTGGAACGACGAATGCGGCGCGTGGATTCGCTTCAATCCGCTCGATGGTAAAGGCGCGTCTGATTCCAATGTAACGGACTATCGGTTCGCGCTGGTCGAATCCGATGAAATGTCCATCGACGAGCAGTATTCCATCATCCGGAAAATGGAATTGCCTTGTGCTGCGCTGGTCTGGTCCGGCGGCAAATCGCTTCATGCCATCGTCCGCATTGATGCCGGCACGGATTACCGCGAATACCAGAAACGCGTGGACTGGTTGTATGAGATCTGCAAGAAGAACGGTTTGCCGGTTGACCGCAAAAACCGCAACCCCTCCCGCCTTTCCCGGATGCCCGGCATCTCGCGTCATGGGAAAATACAGTCGCTGGTCGCCGTCGATATTGGCAAATCGTCATGGGCGGAATGGGCTGACTGGATCGCCGCGCAGAATGACGAGCTGCCTGACATCACTCCCGCGTCGGATTTGTGGCAGAACGTCCCGCCGCTTTCAGATGAACTCATCGGCGGCGTTCTCCGGGTTGGTCATAAGCTTCTGTTGTCAGGTCCGTCCAAAGCTGGCAAGTCTTTCCTGCTCATGGAACTCGCGGTCGCCATCGCATCCGGGACGCCGTGGGTCGGTCTTCCATGCCGGCAGGGACGGGTTCTCTACGTCAATTTGGAAATCGACCATGTCTCTTTTCTGCATCGTCTCAAGGAAATTTATCAGGCGAAAAACCTGACCGATGAAGGCATCGAAAATATCGATGTCTGGGACTTGCGCGGCAATTCCTGCCCTATGGATGTGCTGGCTCCCCGGCTGATTCGCCGTTCCCTCAAAAGACGTTATGCCGCAGTGATTATCGACCCTATTTACAAGGTCATTACCGGCGATGAAAATTCAGCGGAACAGATGGCAAAATTCTTCAACCAATTTGACAAGATTTGCCGCGAATTGAAATGCTCCACCATCATGGTGCATCACCATTCCAAGGGAACGCAGGGCCAGAAGATGGCGCAGGACCGAGGGTCCGGGTCCGGCGTGTTCGCCCGCGACCCCGACGCCATTCTTGACCTTGTCCCGCTGGTCATGAACGAGACGCGGCGCACGGCCGTTGCCGATTGCTTCATCACCACTGCGCTGGAAAAGGCGCTGCACCAGTCGCATATCGATTTTTCCGCAGATTTGTCCGAAGACGATCTGATTACTCCGAACCGCATCATCCCGTATGCCTGTAAAAAACTGGGCTCGGATAAAGCGGACAAGCTGGTTCAGGGGATGCGCGAAATGGCGGAACACACTTCCGGCTGGCGGATGGAAGGCATTCTGCGCGAATTCCCGGAGTTCGGCAGAAAACACATTTTCTTTTCTTATCCCTTGCATATCCCGGACAAATGGGGCGTCCTTTCCGATGCCCTTGCACCCGGAGAAATGCCGCCGAAAGCACCGAAAAAGACCAAGGAAGCCAAAGAATCCGACCGCCTTGAGGAAATCGCTATGGCTTTCAACGCTCTGGAAGAAACCGGACAGGTGAAAACGCAGGATATGGCTGAATATATGTCCGTGTCTGCCACTTCTGTGCGCGGTTGGTTTCGCCGGTATGCTTCCCGCCTGTCGCTGAAAATGGAAAAGAACATCATCACAAGGAAAAAATAAAAATGAGAATGCTGCTTGCTTTTTTGCTGGCTCCGGTCTTGGTGTTGATTGCACTCCTCTGCGTGCTGGTCATCATCGTCCCGACCGAGCTGAAACGATTCCTGATGCACAGAATCCGCCGCATAAAACACCAAATCCAAACCCGAAAGTAAAGGAGAATCACCAGATGAACGATTTTGAACTTGAACTCAACTACGAATTTACCGATGACGCCGAAAACTGGCAGCAGTCGGACTATCAGGAGAAATGAAATGCCAAAGAAAAAGACGCCGGGCCCGGTCTGGCACAGCTTTTGCATAATGTGCCCGAACAAATGCCATATCGAAACCATGACAGCACCGGAAAAGCTGTCTTGCCCAGCGGGCAAGGTTGAGGCTGAATGGTACGTCGCGAAGGTCGGCAAGGAGAAGGAGTAACCATGGACGACGCAGACAAGACAACCGCGCGGGAAGAATCCATGCGCAACGGTCTGAACCGCGAAATCGAACCGGATCGCGAAGCAGAA
>ERZ808267.92-NODE-92-length-42137-cov-3.753553_pt1 | contig 42137 bp, 63 predicted proteins | sample MGYA00521241_ERZ808267 | MGnify/ENA primary metagenome ERZ808267 (study PRJEB31516, sample SAMN03275592) | gut metagenome | biome: mammalia-associated habitat; material: feces | host: Papio cynocephalus | place: Kenya | collected 2012-07-19 ...
GAGTCACCAGAGCTTGCCAGTTTTGCGGAGTCACCAGAGCTTGCCAGTTGTGCGGAGTCACCAGAGGTGTTTTGTTGTAATTTATTTCTAGTGTTTTTTATTTTTAATAATTCATTTACAAAACTTGTGCAGTTTGTAGCCAGTTCAAAAACTTCTTTTAATTCATCTATCATTTATTGCCTCACTTTCTTATTCAAAGATATCATTATTTGTCCGATTTGTCAATAGTTTTCTTTTGCAACTCTTCTTTTCGTTGAGAACATAACTCAACAAATTTATCTTTGTTTTGAACTGATGCAATATTAAATTTGTAATATGTATTCAATGCGTCTACACTTTCACAATTCGGGATTTCAGAGAAGATATCAAAGTCATTATTAATATTTACCTCTTCGCCTTCATTCAACCAATTAAGTAACTCTTCACCTGTAGCAGAGTCAATAATGCCTTCACGGTTGAAAAATAGTGAAGTTCTATCCTTAGTCGCACTTGCGATATGATTTTCATTTAATCTAAATACAAGAGTAAATTCAAAATCTAGTCCATCACGCTGTTCCGTTTTTAGTCCTACTTTTTCAACCTTTATTTTCCCGTTACTTTGAGTTGTTGTTTCATAATCGGATTTTGTTCTCGCAGTTGCAATTATATGCATATTCGCTCTAAGTAATTTATCAATAAAAGCGTTATGTCTAGGCGTTACTTTTGCCCAATCTTGATAACGTCCACCAAGACCTGATTGAATATCTAAACATCCGCCCTTGCCACTCCATTCGTGTGTAATTGAATCTATAATAAGTACATCATAGCCTTGTTTTTCAGCTTCTGTAATCGCATTTATGTACATTTCAGGAGTAAATGGTGGATTAAGTTCACATACATCGAAATCAACCAACTTATCATATAAACTTGCGCTACCTTTTTCAGTATCAATAACTGCTATTTTCTTGCCTAGTGTTTGGGCTAAAATTAGTGCGGAGTATGTTTTACCGCTTCCACTTGCGCCTTCTAATAATAATCTTAACTTTTGTTGTTTTTTACTTGCTTTTTTGAAAATACTCATTTCTCTTTCCTTTCCGCCCGTAGGCTTTCATCATTCAATAATATATTTTAATTTCTTAACAACATCTTCTAGAGTAATATTCGATTTTGTAGTATAAAAGTACAATTCATTTTCTAATTCTGAAATTAAATCTTCTATTTCTTCTCTTATATTTTTGTATAAGCTAGGACATAAGCAACTTAATTCATTACAATATTCATTTTGAATTACATCTTCTATTTCACTTAAGTTAACATCAATATCAACATTTACAGTAGCATAAGCCATTTTAACCTCACTTTCTTTTAGTTATAAAATATCAAAAACATATATTTTTGTCAATAGTTTTTATTTCTTATTTAATTCCCAAGCTACGCATTTAGAGAAGAAATCCACTGACGTATTGGACTCGCATTTGTGTATTGCGTGATATTCTGGGCTGTCCTGAAATTGGATTTTTTCAACTTCAAATATGGTTTTTTGAAAAATTAAATCTTCTACTGTTGAATAATACTGGGTATAATAAACACCGCAAGTTATAAGTATCCCGATTAATACACCCATTACAATATAAGTAAATCTACAATCAATTTTTTTCATCATTTAATTCCCTCATTATTATTCTATCTAATCGTTTTTTTTCTTTTGCTAAGTTCTCATAACGCTCACGCAAACCGTAATAATACTCAATTGCGATATAGATTTTACCTCTTAGTTCTTTTAAAAGTTCTGTTACTTCTTCCCACCTTTGGAAATCGGAGTTGTTTTTCATTTTCACTTCCTGAACATATTTAGGTAACATCTTCTTGCGAAATTCATCAGCTGTCATTTCAGGCATTATCTGCCCTCCTGATTAAGAAAAGTGTATTTATTAATCAATCCAAGCTCAATCATAGTGATTATTCTTGCATTGGCATACATACGTTCAAAATCTGTAATCATATCTACATTACAGTAATCTAACAGTGGAATATTAGCCATTGAAATACCGGATAGCATATTCATATTGTATAGTGTTTGGCGTTCCATTTTGGTTATGTTTCTTACAAGTAGCTCACGGTTGAATTCTGCCCATAAATCATAGTCACAGTTAAGTCCGTAATTTTCCACTTCGGGATGTTTGAATATTTTTCCTATTTTTCTTGTTTTGAGTTTTTTAAATAAGTTCATCTTCAAATCTCCCTATGCCAATCCAATAAATAAAACCATAAATGTGTAACAAATTGCAGTTAATGCTATTGCCTTCATAATCTTGAAATAATCTAATTTTCTAACCATATCTAAACCTCACTTTCTTATTACACTATTTACTTTATCACTTTTTTAATTTTCTGTCAATAGTCTAGTCGGTTATTTTTGCATCAAATATTTCAAGTATCTCATCAGCAAGTAACACCTTGCCCATTTGCATTAATGTGCGACTGTCCGATTTAGGTATTGAGTTCTTCACATCACAGCATTTAACAATAGCTTGTTTAATACTACAGAGGTGATTAGGCATTGATTTGCAATCGCAAATATCTTTGCTGCCGCAATTTTTTACAACTATATTCACGTTCTATTCTCCTTTCGCCGTTTCAATGCTGCACCCAGCTTTATAAAACTTTCGGGAAGTTTATCGGGCACATCGGGTGCGCGTTGCATATTTTGTATTTTTTCGCGTGTATCTTCAAGCCGTTTCAGCTCTTGCACCCTCGGATTAGTTACAAGCTGATAGGTATCTTCAAGTATCTTAGAATAATTCAGAAGTAAGTTTTTCAGACTTAAAGGTTTAAATCGATTATCAATCAAGTGACCTTTGTCCTTAGCTTTTTTAAATACTTCTGACCAAACTTCAAGTGGCTCATCAGCTACCTGTTCGGCTATCAACCTTCTATTCTGTGCAGTATTCACAAAATTGAAGTACTTTTTATACTCTTCTATAAATGCACTGACTCTCTCATCGTATAGAGGGTCAACTTTTTTTTCGTGTTTTGGTTCTTCCGGTTTTAATTCCGGTTCAACCTGGGGCGGTTCAGTGACCTCTGGCGGCGTTTTTTCTTCTTTCGCCGTATCTTCTTTTACATTTTCCATTTCTTGCTGTTCTGTGAGCTGTAAATTGTACTTGCTCAATTTTCTCAATATACCTTTATGGACATTGTTACGCGGATTAAGTTCTGATAGCTCTATATTGTACTGAAACTGGATAAAATCCTCTAAGAATACAACGTTATCGGATATAAAGCGCACTTGTTTGAGTCCGTTGAAATCCTCGCGGGTTATACCGTCTTTGAAACACATATTCAGGATATGATATGAAATCTCATATATACCCGCACAGTCGCAATTGTCATATAAGAACTTAATCAATAGCTTTTGCTTGTCTGATAGTTCCAGAAACCAATCTTTAAACCATATATCATTGCTGCATAAACGTTTAGCCATTATTACCCTCTTGCTTTAAAAAAAAAGTGATTTTATCTTATCACATCTTTTTAAATTTTTCAAGTTTTATTTTTTTTATTATTTTTAAATATAAATTTAAAATATAAATATATAACATAAAATACATGTACTTATACTTATACTTATACTTATCCTAAACATGGTGAGTTAGCGTAGGGTTATTTAACCCTACCGATAGGGTTAAAAAAATCACACTATTATTGAATTTCAAAAAATCACTCATTTTTGTTATAAATTGTTGACTTTTTTAAAAACATACCTTATACTAAAATTAGTGGATAACTTCGGGGTAAATAAGTGAAGAGCGAATACACTCCATACGAAATCTTGTACCGACTTTTAGCGGGTAAGAAGTTCCCGAAAAAGTATTGTGATTACGAGATTATATACGATAAAACTACTGCGGAGTGTGATATTATATTGAAATTTGAAGATATTCAGGACGATAAACGTTCAGTTTATCATATAGACCGTAAAATTGCGGTTATGAATAAACTCATAAATGAATTACAAAAAATAAAGCCGATTATACCGACTCGATACAAAGAAATAAAGCAGATAAGTGTAATCGGGGTACAATCATTATTTTAAAGGTGTATGTTATGTCTAAAAAATCAGAAAAATGTTACGATGATTTTTGCAGGTACTATGCGGAAGGGCATAGTGCAGAAGAGAGTGCAGTAATGGCGGGATTTGCCCCCAGTTATGCGCGGAGAAATTCATACAAATTACCTCAACGTCCCTATTTGGCAGAAAAAATAGAACAATATAAGGAAATTGCAAAGAAAATGGCGGAAGAAAAATTTAAATACACAGTTGAACAATCGTTTAATAAATTAAAAGAAATTCAAGACTTAGCTATGGAAGCTAATCAAAAGGATGGAGAATATTATAACCTCGGTACTGCTACAAAAGCGGAAGAGCTGAAAGCTAAGTTATGCGGTTTATTTGAAGTAGATAATAAACAAAAGAGTTTACCTATTTCAATAACCTTTGTAAATGAATACGAATAGAAAGGAGGTTAGTATGTATGGATAACAAGGCAAGTAAGGTTATCGGCTATAATAAAATCTTCCGAGATTTTAACGAAACAAAATGCCGTTATCGCCTAGCGAAAGGAAGTGCAGGTTCAGGAAAGAGCGTAAATATTGCACTTGACTTTATATCCAAACTATCTGATACAAGGTACAAAGGCGCAAACTTACTTGTTTTACGTAAAACAGAAGATACAAACAGGGATAGTACATTTGCAGAACTTGAAAGCGCAATACAAAAGATATTTGGTGAGTATGCCGATTTATTCTGGAAGGTTACCCGTAATCCATTGATGATGGAAAATAACATTACAGGTAATCGTATTATTTTCAGGGGTATGTATGACGACCGACAACGCGAAAAAATTAAATCTATTTCCGTTAAAACAGGTAAGTTAACGTGGATGTGGTTAGAAGAAGCTACTGAATTTGATGAGTCGGATATCGATATTTTAGATGACCGTTTAAGAGGTGACCTAACAAAAATCAATCCAAACCTATACTATCAAATGACATTTAGCTTTAATCCTGTATCAGCAAGTCACTGGATAAAGGCTAAGTACTTTGATTACAAAGATGATGATATTTTTACACACCAATCGACATATCGAGAAAATAGGTTTATTGATGAGGCATATCATCGAAGAATGGAAAGAAGGCGACGGCAAGACCCTGACGGATATCAAGTGTATGGCTTAACTCCAGTTATAGGTCATAAATCTGTCAGGGATAAAGCAATTTGTAAAACTTGCCTAAGTAGGTGAAAACCCTAACGTAAAGTCGAGGGCAATACCTAGCTAGGACATAAGTCTGAGTGTAACGACTATTGAAAGCGTAAGCGAGTAAAGTAAGCTTCAAGTGAAGTTGAAACGGCAAGGTACTTAATAAGTACAAGATATAGTCTGACCTTATAGGAAACTATAAGAAAATATGCGGAAACGGCATATTTGTAACGAAACGTAGGAAACTGGGGCGAATTAGGCGGATTAATACTAACCAATTATGAGGTGAAAGAATTTGATACAAACATAACTAACTTTGATTCAATGGCAAATGGACAAGATTTCGGGTTAATAATAGCTCCTATATTTGGTGACAAATATAGCAAACTTAGTGAACTACTACATAGTAGGTGTGCCGCATAGGTGCTAACGGTGGAAATCTAAATATCTAAACGATACACGACTATACCGTGCTAAACATTCACAAAGTGAATGGAAGTGTAACGACCACTCCGCAAGGAGGTAGAGAATAGGTGCAAGTCCTATTTTCGAAGTGCTAAGCAACTTTTATTAGAAGTTGAAGATATGGTCTACTCCCCTAATAAATATCGAGAAATCGAGGGTATAAAGGATAACCACGCCAATGCCATTCTTGAATTAGGTTTTAAAGACGGCGATGTATATATTTGCAATGAGCTGTATGAGTATGAAAAAAATACTAATCAGTTAATTGAACTTGCGGAAGGTAAGTTTAACAAAGACATTGTAATGTGGTGCGACTCCGCTGAACCTGACAGAATAGATATGTGGGTAAAGGCTGGATATTATCGTGCGTGCGGTGTAACAAAAACTCCTCACGTGGTAGATAAACCGCTATCGGGTGTCACAAAGAAAACATATATAAACTCACAAATCGATTGGTTAAAACAACGGAAAATATACATACATCCGCACTGTATCAATACAATCAAGGAAATCCAGCAGTGGAAATGGCAGAAAGATAAAACAACCGGAAAATATATTGATGAGCCGGTTAATATTTTTGATGACGCTATGGCAGCTTTGCGTTATGGTTGTACTACTGCTATTCAAGAACAAGCTTCAATACTCGATGTGCTTTAATATGCTATAATAACCGTAAAAGGGGATATTATGGCTAAAAAGAAAACGATAGCATATAACGGATTATCGGAAGCGTTGAGCTTACCGAACTATGATAATAGTTTTAACTGGGGAGTAAATCCTACAGTAAATGCATTTGCAATGCCTAACAATATCACGCAGGTATTGCTCACATTACAACCGTATCTATTATCATACGCATATAAAACTTATGGCATATTACAAACTGTAGTAGACCAGCCAGTTGATGATGCTTTTCGTGGTGGTGTTGAATTGAAATCTGATACTCTGGACACAGAAGATTTAGAAACACTCAAGCAAGCTATAGAAGACGGCGGAGACTGGGAAGAGATTATGTACACTCTCAAATGGTCACGTTTGTTCGGCGGTGGTGTACTTATTGCAAACACTCCGCAAGACTCTAAGACTCCACTTAATGAACGTGGGTTAAAGGGTAAGCCTCTCGAATTTTATGCAAGCGACAGATGGCAATGTATAGCCACTGACCCTGACGCAGGTGCAAAAGATACTAACTTTATTATGGAAGATTTATTAATTGATAAATCACGCACAAAAATTGAAGTAGGTAAACGTCCACCTTACTATGTTAGATTACGTCTCCAAGGTTGGGGATTGAGTATATATGAAGCTCTACTTCCGGCACTTATTCAATATTTTAAATCTCAAGGGGTAATGCTTGAGCTATTGGACGAGAAAAAAATAGACGTCCTTAAAATATTTGGTTTAGCAGAAACACTCGCAAGTCCGGGAGGTACTGCTAAAATTAAAAAACGTGTTGACATTGCAGCAGCTAATAAAAACTACAAAGGTATGCTCACAATGGCGGATAAAGATGACTATCAACAAAAAGAGCTTACTATGGCTGGTATGGCGGATATGTCAAAAGAAATTCGTATTATGATTGCAAGTGCAGTAAAAATGCCAGTGTCCAAAATTTGGGGAGTTGGTTCAAGTGGTTTTTCAAGTGGTGAAGATGACCTTGAAAACTACAACTCAATCGTTGAGGGTGAAATCCGTATACCGGCAGAAAAGTTAATCAAGTGGGTAGTTGATTTGCGTTGTATGCAATTGTTCGGGTTTAAAATACCCGATTTGAAAATCGACTGGAAACCGCTTCGCGTTCTATCTGCTCGTGATATGCAAGAAATCGAAAACTGGAAAGTAAACAACGCTATGCAGATGTTTGACAGAGGACTACTAAAAGCAAGCGAAACAATGACATATTTAAAACAAGAGGATATAATCCTAATTGATACAGCTGCAGAAAATGGCGATATGGATGACTTTAATCCTATGAAGGACGAATATACAAAAGTTGAGGATATAACTTTCTAATGAAAGAATTAAAACCCGTACTACATAAGAAAAAGTTTGAAGACTTGATACTTAATAAGCTTCAAGATTTCTTGTGGAACAATATCTACAAAACAATGTTTGACATCCTCAAACAAAACGTGGCATTCAATACTAACAATCCTATCGTGGAAGGTATAAAAAGCGGACGTATAAAATACTATAACGGCTACTTTGTATCAGAACGTAAATTCACAGCTAAACAAATACAAGCATTTAATGAACTTGGCGCACAATACTCTAAAAGCAAAAAAGGATACAAGCTCGAAAAGAATAAAATACCGCAAGAAGTACAACAAGCTATCGCAGATTTTAAAATACTTGAAAAACGTAAGTACGACTTAATAAATGATTATCTGAAAGAACTACAAGAAAATATAAGTTATGTTATTGATGATATGATTTTCGACAATGAAGTAATGGAAATATCAAACGACTTAGATAATCAATTTAAACAATCAATGAAATCTATTGCGGTAATACCACCTGACCTTGATAAAAACACAAGGCTACACATTGCAGAACAATTCACAAATAACCTCAACTTCTTCATCAAAAAGTTTGAAACTGAAAAAATACCAAAGATGAGAGAAAAATTACAAAACATAGTTTTTGACGGGTATCGCAACGATCTAATCGAAAAGATGTTAATACAAGAGTACGGTGTTGATGAACGTAAAGCTCAATTTCTTGCATTCAACGAAACAAATATACTCGTTGCTAAATACAGGGCATACCGTTTTACCAGTGAAGGCGTAACACGATATAAATGGGTTACTCGTGGTGACAGTAAAGTAAGACCACTACATCAAGAACTTAACGGTAAAATATTCTTTTACAACGACCCACCAATCATAGATGACAGAACAGGTCAACGAGGTAATTGTGGGAGTACATATAATTGTAGATGTTTTGATAGACCTATAGTGGACGATATAATAAAGCAATAACGTGAAATATGATACAATAGGCTTAAAAGGGGCGATGACAATGCATACCAACACACACATAATAACTAATGGTTTAGACTTGGGAGAGGACAGACAAGGTAAAGGACGTTACTTTACTTCAAAGTTCCTTGAACCCGGGCTAGCTAAGTATGACGAGCCAATCGGTACAATTCTATTGGATAAGGAAACAATCGACAAGTTTATAACCTCATTTAAGGGATGTCCTGTTATTATCGACCACAAAGAGATAACAGACGATACCGCAAAAGATGAGAGAGTCGGTGTGGTATCTAATGTTTGGTACAATGCGGATGACGGCTGGTACTATTGCGACGGTGTTATCTTTGATAAGAACGCTTGGGACTTGATTACAAACGCAGGTTATACGGTATCTTGCGCTTACTCATTTAATACTGATAATATGTCAGGCACTTGGCACAATAACCCGTATGACGGCAAGGTGGTATCAGGTGACTTTTTGCACCTTGCACTTGTACCTGTACCGCGTTATGAAGATGCAACAATTGCATTGAACGGTAAAAACAATGCAGAAAACGATGTTAATCTTGACGAACCTGACGCAAGAGAAGAAAAGGACGAGGATATGAAGCTTAATCAACTATGGCAATTATTCAATAAAAAAGAAGCTATTAACAAAAAAGGAGAAAACGAAATGGCAGAAAAAGTTGACAAGAGAAAGCTTATTGATGAAATTGGCGGAATTTTGAAGGGTAAAGTAGACGATGAACTAATCCGCACAATCATCAAGAAAGCTGAAGAAATCGGCTATGAAGACTCTGAAAAATCAGCTGACAACAAAGCTAAAAACGAAGCTGACGAAGAAGAGAAAAAAGAAGAAAAAGCCGATAACAAATGCGCTAAGAATGAAGGCGACGAAGACAAAAAAGAAGACAAGGAAGAAAAAGCTGAAAACGAAGGCGACAAGAAAGACGAAGCTGACAACGAAGATGAAGACAAGATGGAAGAAATGAAGAAAGCTGAAAACTCAATGGGCGCAATGAAGAAAGCTTACAACTCTTTAAACGTTCAAGTTAAATCTTTGTATGTTCCACAGTCTGAAAGACTCGCACTCGGTAAACAACTATTCTAATTACAAAAGAAGGAGATAAAAATATGGCATTAGATTTAAACCAATTTACTATTGAACCTCAAGCAGGTGATATGGTTTATGCACCTAACAGACCTCAATTATCTGTTAAGGTTGCAGCAGATGAAGCGACTGCTTTAATTCCGGGTAGAGCAGTTAAGATTGCAAGTACTGACCGTGATATGTTACAAGTTAAAGCTGCAGCAGTAACTGATATGCCTTACGGTGTTGTACTTAGAAACGAAAGGCAAGCTCAATTTGGAGCTAACGAAGTTTGCGCAATCGCTCGTGATGGTGACATTGTTTGGTTGCCAGCAAAAGCAGCTATCGCAGTAGGCGCAAAAGTAATGTTCACAGCAGACGCAGAAGTAACGGCAACTGCAACAGCTACTAACTTCTACTTAGGCGTTGCACTTACTCCGGCAACTGCAGCAGGTGACCTTGTACAAGTTGAAATTAGCTGTTTGAGAGCTATGGCAGTAGCAGCAGCATAATTAAGGAAAGGATTATAAAATGGACGAAAAATTAAAACAACAATTTAAAAATGACTTCGTTTCTAAAACTATGATTGCTTACAACGGCAATTCAACATTCAGCACAACTGCAGCTGGTTTAGAACAGTCAATTACAACTGTATCTGACATCTTCGCTGGCGTGTTAGACCAAAAAAATTACACATTGCTTGACTTAACTCCTAGCGATATTGTACCGTTCGATGTAGGTAGAGGTGCTTACTCAACTAACATTTTCAGATACAAAGCGGCTTATGTTGGCGACAAATTTAAAAATGGTTTGGTATCACCTTCAACTGGTTTGGGCGGTAACGCTAAATCCTCAATCGTTATTGATGGTATTACTGTTTACAATAACTTCTGGAGAATGGATTACGAAATTTCAAACGAAATATTGCAACAAGGTTTGAAAACTCCTGAAGCATTTTCAATCATTGAAGAAAATGAAAAAGCTAGATACAAAATCTATCAATTGGGTATTCAAGAATTGTTATTCAAAGGCTTAGGCGATGGTAGGTCTTACGGTTTGCTTAACCAACCTGATGTAACTGTTAACACTTCATTATTCCCTAAAAAGCTTACTGAAATGACATTTACACAATTGCAAGCATTGACTGCTAAAGTTAAACAGACATTCTTTGCTAATTCGGGCTCAACTGTATTGCCTAACATTTGGTGTATGCCTACAAACGAATTTTTAGGACTTGATTACTTCCCTTCAGATTATACTTTGAAGACTGTACGTCAAATCCTTGAGGAAGCTCTACCAGGCGTTAAGTTTGTTCACTCTGTATACAACGATACTGCAGGTACTGATAATAAAGGACGTCACGTATTTTACAGATATGACGCTGACTCTGTATCAATCATCATTCCTAAACCTTATACACCACATCCGTTATATCCAATGAATGGTGTTGATTCAATTTCAGTTGCAGAAGCTCAATTCACTGGTGTAAACTTATGGCGTACAAAAGAAATGATGTATGCTGATGTTCAAGCGTAGTTAATAAATTAAGGGAGGATTTTTTAATGACTACTGTTAAAATTAAAAATGTATCAACTAGAACATATATGCACCTTGACATCATTTGCAAACCTAACCAAGTAATGAACATCCCACAAGATGTAGCTGATATTTGGTTAAAAGGTGGCGAAATTGTTAAGTATGCAGAACCTGAAGATACAGAAAAGCTAAAAGCTGAAAACGAAGCTTTAAAAGCTAAGTTGGCAGAACAAGCGAAAGCTGAAAAAGCAAAAGCAGCAGAAGCAAAAAAACAAGCGAAAGCTGAAAAAGCAAAAGCTGAAAAAGCGAAAGCTGAAAAAGCAAAAGCATAATCAATGATATACAAGCAAAGGGGGAAATTATGACAGTGATTGAAAATATAACCGTGGAAGATTTCAAGGAATATTTTAACAGAGATTTCCCCTATTTGCCTGTATATAATCAAGAGAGCATTTACACAACAGGTGACATTGTCTACAGCGCGCCATACTTTTATGAATCATTGATTGATGACAATCAACAGCCACTGACTGACACTGACTCGTGGAAGAAGGTCGCAGGCAACACCACTGATTATATTCTTGACTCCGATATAACAAAAGCGTTCGGACAAGCAAGAATTAACTTTAATGAAGAATTATTCGGCGATATCCACACAATCACAGTAGCTTACCTGTGGCTCACTGCATTTTATTTGGTTATCGACATTCAGGCGTCAACAAGTGGACTAGCGTCAAGCTTTCAAGGGTTCACAAGCTCAAAGAGCGTAGGAGATGTATCAGAGAGTTATTCAATTCCGCAATGGATGATGAACTCGCCGATATTTGGGTATTATTATAATAATGCATACGGACGTAAGTATCTAAGCTTACTTGCACCTTACTGTGTAGGTAATGTTATCTATTCTATCGGAGGTACTACCCTTGGCTAAGATATCTTTTGATATGTCAGGGTTTGAAGAGCTGGAAAAGAAGTTAAAAAAAGATTACACCGTCCGAGTTGGTATTATGGGGAGTAAGAACTCCATACACAAAGGCACATCAGGTAAACAAAGTTTAACCAATGCGGACATTGGTACGTTCCACGAACAGCCGAACAATGACGGCGAAAAGTTGCCGAAACGTTCATTCTTAGAAGAGCCACTCAAGAAAAACCTGTATAAATGGATTTCAGATAATACAGCTGACCTCTCAAACCTTTTACAAGACTTCAAGGTAAGAGAGATGTTTGTTGCAATGGGTATTGAGGCTACAAACATTGTAGATGAGGCATTCGCAACGAACGGACATAGTGCGGGGCAAGGTTGGAAACCTCTTGCAGAGTCTACAGAGAAGGCAGCACAAAGAAAATATCTTAAGACACACAAAACACTGCGCAACTATCAACGCCGTATTAATATTTTGACACTGACAGGTCAGTTGCGTAAATCTATCACATACAAAGTTACTGAAAACAAATAAAAAGCACCTAATCGGTGCTAGAGTTGTAGTTTATACATATCTGGAATATCTGTTAAGTACAATTATTATAACATAAAAAATGATAGAATGGAAGTATGAATATTACGAGTGCGAAAAATATGACGATATCACAACAGCTCGGCGGTGGATTGCCGAATATGTCTGAAACTATTAAGAGTTGGTTTCAGAATATCACGTTCCAGTACGTCACTCGTACGATAGATGATAACGGGATATGGCACACGACCGACGAGCGCACAATCAAAACACAAGGCGTTGTGCAACCGCCACGTGATATTGACTTGAAGATATTACCGGAAGGTACTTGGAATTGGGAGTGGCAATTGTTGCATTGCTTACCTGATATTGAGCTTGACGTTGACCAATTCGTAATTTATGAAGGCATTAAATATAAAATAATGCAGGTCAAACCGTGGCAGAAGTACGGATATAGAAGGTATGTATTGTTAGAAGCATATAGGGCTGAACAATTGGGAGCTTTGGGGGGATAATGACAGAGCCGATATCAGTAGTACGCAATATTATAATGAAAGAACTTGAGCTTGCACCCGAGAGGATATGGGTATATAACGCTGATATGCCGTTGCCGAAAGATAGCGGATTATTCTGTATATTGAGTCTGAATGCGCAAAATCCATTCTCTAACAACGTGAAGTATGAAGGCAGTATTGACGATGACACGTTGAATGAAGTCCAGACAATGAACGTACAGTCTGATATTACGGTATCATTATTGAGTAAGGATGACAGCGCAAGGACGAGAGCTTATGAGGTTCAAATGGCACTGGGTTCAACGTACTCACAGCAAATGCAAGAGAAAAACAAAATGCACATTTCAAGGATTGGTAATGTTATTGATGCGTCATTTCTTGAAGCTACTTCACGTCTGAACAGATTTGACGTGGACTGTATCGCATTGTGTGCATATCGTAAGGTCAAATCGGTTGATTACTATGACAAATTCCCGATTGACCATATATTGCGACCTGAAACGTTGATTGAGCCGTAATGATATAATGAAATAAAAAAGGAGTATAAAAAATGGCAGAATTACCTATTACAACCGTTGTAAATGTCAGCGTATCAAAGCAACCTGCGGGGCTGGGATTTTACAATGTTAATACAGTGGTTATCTTCACTGATGATGAGCCTGTAAACGAACTAACAAGCGATTTCTTGATTGCGTACGATGCAAGAACAGTTGAAACTGCATTTGGTAGTGCAGCAGAAGTTACAGAACAAGCTCAAATGATTTTTGGACAATCACCTAACATCTTGGCAGGTGGTGGTGTTCTTTTAGTATGTCCGTTTAAATCAACCGACGAAACACTATCACAAGCTATCACAAGACTTGCTGGTCTTACTTACTTCTGTGGTGTCCTAACCACAAGAGCGGTAACATCAGCGGAAGCACAAGCGGCAGCTACAACAGTACAATCAATGCAGAACGCAATCTTGTTACTTTCAAGTGGTGACTCTAGCGTGTTCACAAAAGATACTGGATTGTTCTATCTCATCAATAACAAAACGCAGTACTTTACTAAGTGCTTGTACTATGGTTTAGGCGCTGACGCTGACGCAAAAGCTAAAAACGCAAGATTATTTGCAGCTGCTTACGCAGGTAGAGGATTTGCTCAAAACTTTAGCGGTTCTAACACTTCACAAACGATGAACTTAAAAGACCTTTCAGGCATCGTAGCTGATACAACGATTGATACAACTATATTGCAACAATGCGACGATTTGGGCGTTGATATCTACCCGTCAATCGCTGGCTTGCCTAAAGTTAAGTCATTTGCTAACAGCCTATACTTTGACCAAGTATATCAACAGATTTGGTTTGTGTTGAACTTGCAGGTTAACGTATTCAACGCATTGGCAACTACAAGAACTAAAATCCCTCAAACAGAGGCAGGTATGAATGTCTTGAAAGGTGCTTGTAAGCAATCTTGTAATCAAGCTGTAACAATCGGATACTGCGCTCCGGGTGAATGGAAATCATCTGACACATTCGGCAACCCTGACGATTTCAAACGTAACATTAGAGACGTTGGATATTACATCTACTCACAACCAATTGCGGAACAAGCTCAAGCTGATAGAGTGGCACGTGTTGCACCTGTTGTAAGTATCGCGTTAAAGGAGAGTGGCAGTATCCACAGCGCTAATGTACTCGTATACATAGAAAGTTAGTATTTTCTCATAGGAGGAGTTAGTAGAGCTTTTTCAAAATCCCAATTAGCACGCAATCTTTTTTGCACTAATTTGGGATTTTGATTATATATACGCGCCCATTCCGCAATGTTATGTGTTTCATTTTTCTCTACGATAACATCCGCAAGATTTAGTTTTGCCTTGTAATAGTCCGTCTCGATTAACAATACACAAATTGCCACAATCGCATTTACATTCATAATAAAACCGATGCGACTGTATACTTCCATTTTCCTTATATCTAGGTTTTTTGTGGTGTAATCTTAGTACTATTAACCTACCGAACCTTTGACCTGTAATATCTTTAGCTTGACTCATAAATACCTCCTTAGTATTCATCCTGATAATAAGTGGACGGGTTAGTCAGGAACACTAACTTTTCAGGAGCTACCCTAGTCCACAAATATAGTATAATATAAATGTAATATAAAATCAACAATAGGAGGTTTATTTTGACAAGTGCATACACAGGACAAGACATAATCAAGTTCACTTACGGCAATGAAACTCGTATCATCAATGACCTTGCAGACAATGACGTTGTACAAATTACTTATCCTAATGATGTATCAAGCACATCAACAGGTAAGAACGGCAACTCATTAGGCGCACACAATGAACAGGGCAACATTGCAGAACTTACAATGAGATTAGTAAAATCATCAAGCGATGATAAATGGCTCAACTCTATCTGGGCTGATTGGAAAAATCACTCATTAGGATTTAAACCAATGCAAGCTGAATTCACAAAGGTATTGATTGATGACCAAGGTAATGTAAACAATGAAGTTACCCAGTTGTTTTTCGGCTTACCTCGTGGTAAAATAGAAACAGGTAGTAACCTATCAGGTGAAACCGAACAAGTTGTATCAATCTATAACTTTAGATTTGGTGACTCACAACGTACTATTGAATAAGGCATTATTACATAAACGTTTTAATAAACTTCACTTTCAGCGGGGAACTCTCAGCCCCGCTTTTTTTACAGTTTATTAAAGTACCTTTGACATTGTTCCCATTGTTCAGGAGTAATACTGCGCTTGTTGTACAGTGATTTCCAATCGCGATACTTCAATAAATCGTTATAAAGTACGTATTCAAACTCTGTGTTGTAATTATTTGTATCTAACCACTCAAAATACTCTGACATCTATTTATCCTCAATGAGTGACCATATAAAAGCTGCAATCCATAAGAGCGGTATCCACCCTAACAAGATATTGAAAAATATTATTGCAACCATATTCCTTCTGTCTTGTACTACCGCTATGATTGACGGCAAAAAATACAACGCTGTAACTACCATTAATAATAAAATAAGAAAACATTCTGCCATAAAAACCTCACTTTCTGTCAATAGTTTAGCATTGATTTTCTATTCTGTCAATAGTTTTGTGTGATAAAATATGATAAGGGGGATAACATAATGAAATATCAATTAAAATCAGGGGCAAAGTTGGAAGTCAATGAGGCTTCTATATCTGACTGTTGGATGTTGTATCAGTCTATTTGCAATGCGTTAAAAAAGGACGGTTTAGAGTTACCTGACTTCGCAAATATGAGCTTTTTGGAGATTGTCCGTAGTAATCCTGTGGCAGTACTCAATATATTTTCGGATGATGAGATACTTGAACAGATACTTAATTGTGCTAAACAATCAGTTTACGCAGGTCAGAGGGTGACAATGGAAACGTTTAGCAAGAATAGGGGCGACTTCTTTCCGGCTATGCAATTAATAGCATTGGTGAACCTTGCACCTTTTTTTCCAGACTTCCATACAGTATTTCAGGGGCTTATGGATACAATTCTGATATAAAAACACCTGAGTACAAGTTAGAGTTTGACCGACTTCAACTATGGGCAATGCAACTATCAAAAGCGGGTTATGGAAGTTTTGAAAGTTTGCTACAATTAAAGTGTAGCCAATTTATGGCACTGGTACATTATGAAAATTTCTGTAACAAGTATCAAATGGCAGTAAGGAATATGAATAAATAATGGCAGGTAAAAAAGGACAACTAGGCGGACTCTTTGTAGAGTTGGGATTTAAGGGTCAACCCTTATTAAAGGGGTTGGACGTTGCAGCGGGCAAGTTCTCGCTACTTAAGCACGCAGCTACGGAAGCCGGAAAAATGATTGACAATGCCATTAGCGGAGTGGCATCAGGCGCAGCCGAGCTTAATAAGATACAAACTATGACAGGGTTCACACCGACTCAAATAAGACAATGGAGAGAGTGGGAACGTATAAACAAGGTAACAGAAGGTACTGTTGCAAACACATACGCTAACATTGCTAAAATGCAAGAGCTTATGAGCAGAACTCAAGACTTTAGCCAGTTGCCATTAGGCTATCAGATGTATCAAATAAGTCCATTTCAAACACCGGAAGAGATAGTAAGGCAATTTAAAGCAAGAGCAACTCAAGAAGGTATGTCACCTTTACAGCAACAAGTAATGCTACAGCAAATGGGCATATCGCCTGAATTTATAGCTTTATTAGACGGTGTGCAGAGTCAAGTCAATGACGCTACAAGAGCTACTGAAAAAGAAACAAAAGCATTGACAGATTTAGATAGGTCAATTACTACGTTCAAACAAACCTTAGATAACGTATGGGAAAAATGGATAGGACAAACAGCTACAGATTTATGGACTCCAATGGTAAAAGGTGCTACAAAAGCTGTAGAATTACCCGTAACAGGTGGCGAAGGTCTTAAAGACTTGCGACTTAAGTTTAATAAATGGTATGCTGAACAAAATGTGAAACGTTTCGAGTCTGAAAGTATACTTGAAAAGACGTTTCCGGATTTGAAAAAATCGAAGGTTTGGAATGATTTAAAAAATTTTCAAATACAAAATGCGAAAGAATTTCAGCAAAAGGTCAATGAAGAGATACAAACCAAAAGCCAAAAGAAATCTCCAGTACCTAAATCAGCACCAGCACTTGAGCCCATATACGATTTGCCAAATAATGGCGGTGGTGAGGTTGGTTTGCCGCCTTTGCCAAACGTAGGCGGTAAGACTGTAAATGATAACAGGTCAGTAACCAATAACGTAAATGTAACTGTAAATGGTGCTGATGTTAGCGGTGATAACCTGAAATATACACTTGTAAATGAACTTAACAGTATGAACAATTTAAATGAAATATCAAATTACGCACAACAGAATAGGGATGATTTATAATGGCATTTGAATTAGGAGTAAAAAAAACAGGCATATCAACAGACGCATTGAGTAGGTTTAAGGACTTATCAAAAATTGCCGTTGAAGCTGGGAAAGCTATAGTAAATATTGTAGGTTTACACGGCATAGCGGGTTTTCAGTTCCATATTGAAGATGAGTCATCTGTAATCCTTGAAAGCGAAATAACAGATAATTACCTTGAGAATAATACAGCAGTGCAAGACCACATAGCCTTGAAACCTGTAAGAGTAACTTTGCGAGGGTTTGAGGGTGAGATAAGTTACTCACCGCGTCCACTGCTAACAGCAACCCTAAAGGTTACAGAGGTACTCACTCTCGTTACGAGATATTTGCCTAAGATACAGAAATTAGATCAGCAATTGGATAAAACTTACAGAGGACTTACAGGCAAGGACACAGCAAGCGCAAGTGATAATTTCTTGAACTTATATAACCTGTACAAAGAGTTTCAGAATTTGTGGTTTTTAACAAAGGCACAAGCGCGAGCTTTCTTGTTTTTCGAGGCATTGCGCAATTCCAGAGCTATATTCTCTGTAACAACACCATATAGGCGTTATGACAATATGGTCATTGAAACAATTAAAGCTATACAGACAGGACAGACAAAGGACATATCAGATTTTACTCTCACATTTAAACAATTGAAGTTTACAACCACACAGACACTCGGACAAGTCAGTGCAGAACGTCGCAAAGCTCAAACTACTTTGAGCGCCTCAAAAGGTGTAATCAAGGGTATAAAAACACAAGTAAGTAAGTTGTTCAAAAGGAAAAAATAGAATGCAACAGATAACTACTTTATCAGATGAATATAAACAGAACTTCAAAATAGAACTTGATAACGGTAATCAGATAGTTTTTAACTTTGAGTACCGCCCCAATCAGCTCGGGTGGTTTTTCGGGCTTGAATATTTGGATGTTCAGTTAAGCAATATTAGGTTATGTACGGCTGATAATCTGTTACGTGGTTATAGAAATGTCATACCTTTTGGGCTTGCTGTAGTAACCAATGATAACGATGAGCCATACGGCGTAGGTGATTTCCTAAGCGGTTACTGTAGCTTGTACTTGCTTGATGAGTCTGATGTAATAGCAGTTGAGGCTAATTTGTATGTTAAAGCTTAATCGTAACTATCAAATTAAATTCACAATCGGGAAAGTGGAAGGGATAACCAAATCTGACCCCGATGAAACAATCATTGTAGAGTATCCGTTTACAATGATGTTTGATATTGACCGTAACTATTTATCAACTAATAATACTGCACTGATACAGATTTTGAACTTGAACGATGTCACCAGAGCTAAGTTGCACAAAGACAAAGGCGACTTTACACGCTATATCGATATGGAGGTATATGCGGGTTATGGTGATGATTTACCGCTGATTTTTATCGGTAGGGTTATGACAGCTTCATCTATGAAAGCAAGTGGCAGTACTGACATTGTTACCGAGATTGAAGCGTGGGATGGTGGTTTTATTCAATCCTCATCTTATACAAGTATGAGCTATGACAAGAACGTAACAATAAATGACGTGTTGCAGTCAGTTGTTGCGTCTAACCTAGCTTGGGTAAAACAAGGGGTTATTATTCCATTGCCGTACAGAATAACTCAACGTGGCAGAACTTACATAGGTAACACGTGGGATATCATTACACGTGTAACCAATCATCAAGCATTTATTGATAACGGCATAATAAATGTGTTAGCGGAGAATGACATCTTAGCGGATGAAATCAACGTAATTAATGCCGATACGGGATTACTGGCTACACCTGCACGTAGAAATAGTATGTTAATTGCAGAGATAATGTTTGAACCTCATATAAAGGTATGTCAAGGAGTCTATCTCGAGAGTCAGACGGCACAGTATTATAACCAGATATATAAAGTACTGGGTGTACAGCACAAAGGCATTATTAGCCCCGTAGCTAACGGTAAAACAACTACCACATTGACACTTGCGTCAGGCACATTTGTACAACAATCGAAACAACCCGAGCAAGTAATATCCAGTGATACAAAATGGATAAAACCTGTAGAAGCTCCTGTTACAAGTTCGTTTGGTTATCGTACTCATCCAATAACAGGAAAAAGAAGTTTTCACGAGGGTATAGATTATGGGTGTTCATTGGGTACGCCTGTTAAAGCTACCAACAGCGGTACTGTTGCGGGTGCAAACTTGCAGGGCGGATATGGTAACGTTGTTGTAATCAACCACGGACAACTTGACGGCAAGACAATGTCAAGCAAATATGGACACTTGCAGAGTTTTGTTGTAAATGTCAACGATAAGGTATCACAAGGTCAAGTAATCGGTTATTCAGGTGGTCAACCGGGAGTGGCAAGCTCAGGAGCTTCGACCGGACCTCATTTACATTTTGAGATACGAGAAAACGGCAACCCAGTAAATCCAACTAAATATGTAGGGAATTAAGATATGGCAGAATTAAGACGAACATCACCAATGCGGACTGATTTCGGCTATGCATTGAATGTATTACAGAATAAAATAAGTACAAGTTTTAATTGCGTAAGAATAGGGCGCATATTGGAATACGACAAGGAAACTAACACTTGTACGGTTAAGATACTGACGTTAAGGCAATACAACGATACGGATATAACGGATTATCCTCCCTTGTCTGACATACCGCTTATTATTTTAGGCGGTGGGGGTGGAGGTGAACTCACGTTCCCTTCACCTGTCGGGCAAGATTGCGTATTGCTGGCAAATGATAGGGACATAGACTTGTGGTTTGAAGGTGGGGAGAGCTATACACCTAACACGAACAGGACACACGACTTGAGCGATTGTTTAGCTTTGTGTGGTGTGCGTAATCTTAACAATATACCTGTAGATTATGATGAAACAGCTACGACACTGCGCAACGATAATACTTTTGTAAGATTGAATGACGATTTAGCAACAGTAAAATCACTCGTTGAGTATGTTGATGAGGATGACAATAAGACTGTAACCAGTGCTATTTTTTCAGTGTATGGTGGTAACGGTAATGATGAAGGCGGGGAGATACTGGCGGAGTCATCACAGGGGGCGCATATTGGTATAACCGACAAAGTAAACGTAGCTAATACGCAACAGTCACTCATTACACTTATGACAAGCTTTTTAACAGCTTGCGAGGGTATAGCGGTCAACCCTAATACCGGTGTTATATTACCTGCAAGTAAACAAGCATTTACTGATTTGAAATCCCAATTTGCGCAGTTACTTGTTTAATAAAATTGCTATAATAGAGTAAAAGGGGATAATATGACGTTTAGAGCATTGGACAGTAATCACGATTGGGAATACGGCGCGGGCAGGGCGAACTATGTCAGCGAAAACGATGAGATTGCTCTGAACTTGAAAACAAGGCTATTATCCTTTTGGCAGAACTGCTTTTTTGACCTTGAAACGGGCATTGATTGGTTTAATCTTTTGGAGTACAACCAATTAGACAATATTCAGGACGCAATCAGAGCTACCATTATTGAAACAGAAGGAGTTACAGGGATAAACGATATACAGGTAGTAGTACAGGCAGGGCGCAAGTTGAACATTACTTATGATATCAACACAACTTACACAACTAATTATACAGACGAGATACAGGGGTTAATATATGGCTAATGTTATAGACGCAAACGGAATACATATTGATGACTTAGAAACGACACTGGACGAGTTAACAACCCAGTTTAAAAATATTTACGGTCAGAACGTTAACGTTGACCAAAACAGCCCGGACGGTCAGCTGTTGAATATCATTGCGCAGGCTAAACAAGATTTACTGGAGTTTGCTGTAAGTATTTATAACGGAATGGACGTTGACACTGTTATAGGTAATCAACAGGACATTTTGTACAAGCTCAACGGTATTATTCGTAAAGCAAGCGAGTACTCCTATGTTGAAGTAGCTGTAACTACAAATGGGGCGTGCAACCTTAACGGATTGGACTCCAATGTATTAAGTCCTACTGCTGTAGGTTATACCGTTGCGGACGCAAACGGCAATAGCTGGTATTTGGTGGATAGTGTTTCGCTTGAGGCTAACACAACTACCATTTTGAACTTTAGAGCAGCTAACACAGGCGCACTTGAATGCTTGCCAAATACAGTTACTGTTATGAGTACGATTGTGGCAGGTGTAGCAAGTGTAACTAACCCGTCTATACAATACTTGACCGGTGCGTCCGAAGAGAGCTATGCAGACTTTAGAACAAGACGTAACAGAGCAATGAGTATTGCAAGTATTGGATTTGAAGACGGGTTGAGAGCACAGTTAGAAAACTTAAGTACAGTAACTGCAGCTTATGTTTATCAGAATAGAAGCGATATAACAGACGCAAACGGAGTGCCGCCTCATTCTATATGGTGTATCGTGGAAGGTGGTACAGACGACGAGGTGGGGCAGATTATTTATGCAAACCTTACTGACGGGTGCGGGATGAAGGGCGAAACTATTGTTAATGTCATCAAGTCCAACGGTTCTATTGAAGAGATAAGATACGACCGCCCTATATTTCAACCTTTGTATATCAGGGCTAACTTGCAAAATTTGACTTCATCGGATTTGGATTTGGACGATATCAAAACGCAAATGGTTAAGGAGTTAACGTTTGAGATTTATGGCGCAGCTGATAGCTCTAACATCACAACAACTATGAAGAGTATAGTTTTGAATACTGCCGTACCTTATGACGTTCAGGTTAGTAATGATAACGTAAGTTGGTATGAGTACTTGTTGCCTACGACTGTACAAAATAAGTTTGCATTGGATACAAATTATATTACATTGACGGTGAAATAGAATGGCTGATATAAATGATTTATTAGAATATTACGCAGACCTGCTCATATTGCAATATCACGGCAAGCCGAAGGCAGCAGCTACAATAAAGATGTTTGTTCAGGCGATAATAGCTGACGGGTTATTTATGGACATTATCGAGTCATTCGACTTGGACACTGCGGAAGGGGTACAGCTTGATACTATAGGTAGGTTAGTAGGTTGTCCTAGATATGTTCCGGGGATTGGGTATTTGTCTGATACTGATTACAGATATTTATTGCGGTTCAAGATTGTATTAAACAATATGAGTGCAAAAGAAAAAGACATTGACGACTCATTGTGGGATAACTTCAAAGGTGACTTTGTTGCGGTAAATGAAAAAAAGATGTCAATGAGTTATATTGCAGCAAGTAAACTTACAACTGTTTTGCAAGCTGTATTGGAATTAAATTACTTACCGCTGCCATTGGGAGTAAAAAACTCGGGCATATTAATCCAAGTACCTGACCCGTTGAAGATTTTCGGATTTGCAAACGACCCTAACAATATGGGATTTTCTACAAAAGACCAAACTGGAGAGGGTGCATTTTTGGATAAGGATAATATCAAAGAAATAAGGATGTTATAGGGTATAATAGATTAAGGGGTATATATAAATGGCTAAGATAGCAAGAAAAACACAAAAGATATTTTGCGGTAATCCGACAGAAACAGAGCAAACGTCAGTTTTCGGTACTATGGTTGACAATGCAACAAGGCAGTATTCAACTGACGTTGAGACATTGCAATCTAATCCAGCGTATGAAGAAGGATGGAAGAGTGCAGTTCAGGCAGGTTATAAGCCATTTATGGAAGACTTTAATACCTTGAACTATATTAATACTAGTCAACTTGCTTATTTATTCCAACAGGGCATACCTGAATGGGATGACGGCACGACATATTATACAAATAGTTTCTGTTCTTATCTTGGTAAACTCTGGAAGTCGTTGATAAATGATAACCTGAATAACGCACCGGAAGAGGGAGAGAAGTGGACAGAGTTCAAGACTGGCGATAGTGGTAAGGGCGCGGGCTTAGAGCTTTGCGATATTGGCTGTGCGTTATATGTTGACGAAAGCAAGGGTTTAAGGCGTTATCTTAACGGCTCTATACTTGAAATCAACACCAATACACAACCGTTTTTAACAAGGTTACAACAGATTACGACATTGTATCCTAACCTTGCCTGCACAGAAGAGCAGTGGCAGAGTGCGAAAACTCTTTCAAAATTGGGGCAGGTTGGTAGATTTGTTTATAACTACAGTGAAGAAGAGTCAGCAGAGATGTATAACATCCGCTTAGTAAACTTGACGACTGACCAATCTACAACGACTAAGTTTACTATTGCGTATGATGATAGTACTACCTTGGGCGTGGGCGTAACGGTTAAAAAATGCGATTATGGTAATACTAAGTATACCTATATAGAGGATTTGGTGATAGAAACATACACAGTCGACTCTATGGGATTGGCGGATGATATTATCAAGTTTGAGGGTGACGCAAATACATATACGCTTGAAGCAGGTTCAATGCAAGACCACATCTACACACAAGGCACTACCCCTACATCAGTAAGGCTACCTTTGGTCAAAAACATCAACGGTTTAACCGACCTTGCAAACTGCGGTATGACGATAAGTGAAAGTTTACCGAATATTACCGGTACAACAGGATATTTCTTGACAGGAAACCAAGGACAACAAGGGTATTGGACAGGAGCTTTTCAAGAATCTTCTTCTTCTAAGCGTTCAGGGGCACACTCATTTACAGACAACAGATACTCGGTGGACGTTGTTTTTAATGCAAGCGCCTCTTCTTCAACCTACCAAGAGGATGCTCCTGTTCAACAAGAGGCTATCCAGTATCCATACTTCATCCAGATTGCAACTGGTCAAGAAACACAAAACGATATTATCAATGAGATACAGCTGAATAACCCATATACGCTATTCGATAGCAAATATGTTGAGGCACCACTATATAACCTAAGTTGGCTAGCGTCTAATGGTCAGTACAATAGCGGTGCGGTATACGTCAAGGCTTATGAGGCGTTGGTAGTAGAACAAAATACAGAGGTTGCGGTAGGTACTACAGTAACGTTGCCGAGTGGTACACAGTATACTAAACGTGGCTTGCCTGTAAAACTAGGTACTGAAACGTATTCAGATTATGACTTTGTCATCATAACAGACCAGCAAACGTTTAGGTTGCCGTTGAAGAATGGGCAAGAAACTGCACTGTTAAGACAACAAGTGCCTGTTGTTGGTAATGGTCTTGCTATTGGTTTAACTGATGGTTCTACTAATTATGGTGTTGCTGCTGTACAACATCAAGATATTAATGCACTTGAATCTCGTATTTCTTCGTATGGTTTGTCTTTACCTTCTACTACTGTTGGTTCTCGTTTAACTTCTACTCATGTTGTTGGTGTTACTACTGACCCTACAAAATCAGGTTTAGTTGCTCAGTTAAGTTCTGCTACTGTACCTTCCAACTACAAGCTCTACTACTACGTAGGCGAAACGGCGGAGAATGCTAACCTGATTAATGCGGGGAGACTATCAGAGCAGCTTAGCAACAAGGTTGATGTCAACAGCGCCGTCATTGACGGACAGTGGGTGTCAAAGGAACAAGTATTGAGTACTGCAATCGCAGCTGGTACGTATGAAATAGATTTATCCGATTACCTACCAGCTGATGGTTACAGTTATGAGATGATAATCACAATGCGCTCCACTAAAGGTGACAAATCAGGAGCATTTAATGCGTACATATATTCAGATGCGATAGCAAGTAGTATTTATGTTGGAGTAAACTCGACATACTCCCGTGGTCAAGCGTGCTGTGTAACATTACCAATATCAAACTCACACAAAATGTATTATGTAGTTGAAGTTACTGTGTCTGATACAACTGTTAACTTTAGGGCAGTCGGATATCGTAGAATTGGAACTAATCAATAAGGAGGAAAATATGGCATACTATGCACAATATGATACAAGAAATGGCGCACTTTCTAAAGCCGAATGCAAATGTCTTTCTGACTTCATTGAAAATATTGAAATATCGAAAGAAGTTTACAACGAACTAGAAAAATACACATATAAAAATGGTCATATTGTACCTGACCCTGACTACGAGAAAAAACAGGCACAAAAAGAACGCGAAAGAATAATGATGTTAAACCTTACAGCAGCTGACGTTGAACGTGGTATTTATCAAGCATTGGGGTTGGACTTTGATGACGTTGTTGCTATGGTTGAACAATTACAACCGCAAGGCGTTGATATTAAAGCACTCAAAATTGAATTAAAAGCTAACAACTTCTACCGTGGCAACCCATATATCGATACAATAGGCACGTTGTTACAGCTTACATCTGACCAGTTAGATAATTTCTGGGAAACTAACGACTATCATTATTTGACTAAGTGCACATTGACTATTAACCCAACGCCTACTGAAGCTACTATCACAGGTAATGGCACTTATCCTTACGGTACTACAGTAGCTTATAAGGTAGAGCTAGAAGGATATAAGCCAGTAGAGGGTACAATAGAGTTGGTTGAAGACAAAACAATAGAGGTGGTATTGGATGAAGATACAACCGATATTACCGAATAGTTTCGGCTACTCGCATAAACTCAAAACCGATTTTAAAAAAGGTAGACTTCCAATCAAATACGATTTGGCGGGTCTACCTTTGACCAATAAAAACGTTACGCTAGACCACGTTATACCTAAAAGCTTAGGCGGTAAAAGTAGGCTAGATAACTATGTGTTGGCTACTGATGAGTTTAATAACCTCCGAGGCAATAACCCATTAAAGGATTACATTACTCAAGAGATGTTCGACAAATGGGCAGAACAATTCAAAGACTTATGGGTGTGTGGTATGCGTGGGGTTGATTACGTAAAGGCAATAGCAGAAAAGATATGGGGATAAAATAAAAGCGCACAAATGTGCGCTGTACAACTTGTCACTTTTTTAAAAATTCAGAGAAGTTTTTATGATATGATTATTATAGCATATAACAGGAGAATAGTAAATATGATGAATTACTACAGTATCAATAAGAAGCTAGGAATAGGGACTGGCGGTGGTGGTACACCTTACGTACTTCCAGTTGCTACAACTACTACGTTGGGCGGTATAAAACCTGATGGCGCAACTACAACAGTATCAGCTGATGGAGTGCTTACAGCAATAAGTAGCGCAAGCATAACAGAAAAATACGGAATTAAAGGCGACTATGCGACTCAATATGGTATACTTGAGTGTCCTAATGGTATTTTATCAGTAGATGGTATGCAAGTGACCTTGAAACAGGGCGTAGTTATGCAGTGCGCGGGTCAGGATATAAAAACAACAGTAGCTACTGATATGCCATTTACGATTACTGCTACAAATGATGTGGACTTGTTCTATGCAGGCGGTACAATCCTTGAATGTGGCGATGTGTTCTATCAAGAGTCAGAGCCGGAAGACGGCAGCTCAAACTATGCAGCTTGGTGGAAACCTTCACTCGGCAAGTGGCAGTTCAAGTCTGATGATACAGGCAACGTATACAGAGAAGCTATTGCTTGCAGATTGGCTCATATCCATACAGACGGCACAACGATTACAAGGGTAGATTATATCGGCAACAGAATTTTGGATGATGAGATTTTCTTAGAAGTTCCAAAAGTTGAAACAGATACAGCAACCACGATTACTATTGCTAACACAGTTCCCGGAACAGCATATACTTATGGCACAATTACATCATTGACAATTACCACTGTTAAGAAATCAACTGTAGAATGCACAATTGAGTTCACTGCTGGAGATACAATTACTGTTAACTTACCTTCTACCTTACAAACAGTAGGCGATACAAACTTTAAAACAGGTAAGAAGTATATCTTGGCGATTTATAACAATATTATGGCGATTGGAGAAATGAACTAATGCTAGCGAAGATTATTGATGATAAAATTTCTATTGTAAATGACTTGCCTATAAATATAATTTTGGGCGATAGATTTATTTGCAACCCTACAAAACAAGATTTCATTGACTTTGGCTATCAAGAGATGACAGAGCCAGAAAAAGAGGGCTTTTATTGTGTCTTAGAGGTAGTTGACGGTGAATTGCAATTTGTAGAATATGAAATTGAAAAAGAGCCAGAATTGACAGACGAAGAAAAGGCAGAGATTGAAAGACAAGAGGTTGAACGTCAGGAACAATTGAGATTGCAGGCGATTGAACAACGTACAAAAGCATTTTATAATCAATTCTTTGAAACATCTTTAGGTTGGATAAGACGTAATCCTGTAATGAAAAATGGCAGTATTGATAATTTTTTAAATGATAGCATACCTTTACTTGCTATGGCGTTACAGAATAATGTTGAAGTAAATGTTTTAACATATTCATTGCCTGATTTTACTCAAGAATTTACACAAGAATATATAGAGTCATTACAGGAATTAAAACCTGTAACGCAAGCATTTATACAAGAGTGTCTACAAATTAAAGCGACAGATTTTGGAGCATTAGAATGATATTCACAAAGATATTAATGTCGATACAACAGTTCATAGAGTCCACAGGCTATCCGCTTATTATGCAAGGTATCAAGACGGCGGGAAGCCTATTGAACTACAAAATCTATGGCAATACTAAGCAGGAAAGGGCTAGCAGAAACCTGTTTGATGTGACTAATAATTTGCTTAAAGGAAATTATTTGAATGCAACAACAGGTGAAGTTACAACCTCTAGTGACGGTTCAAGTGACTGTATGGCAGACTTTATATCTGCTACACCAAATACGACCTATACTTTGAGCAGAACAATTACATCAACTACCGCTAATACATATATTCGGATATGTGCGTACGATGCAAGTAAAACTTTTTTATCTACAATTGGCAATGTCACAGGTAGTTCTGTAACTGGCACAACTCCAGAAAACACAGCTTATATTAGATGTAGCTTTGGTGCTGTACCTGACTATAGTAATAACATACAACTTGAGCTAGGCTCTACAGCTACACCGTATGAACCTTATGGTGAAATAACCACGCCAACACCTGACTATCCTATAGAAGTACAGGGTGTAGGGGTTAAGACTGTAAACCTGTTTGATGCAAGCAAGGCAGTAGAAGGTTATATTTCAGATACTACTGGCATTTTAAGTACACGTTTAAATGCACATTCAACAGACTATATAGAGATTGAGCCTGATACACAATATATGCACTCTGCTTTAATATCTATAGGCAGTGGTACAGGCAACTGGGGTGCTTGGTATGATGAGAGCAAGACATATATTTCAGGAATTACAGGTACTTCGTCAGTTACTTCACCTAGCAATGCAAAGTATATGCGTATGACGGTCGATTATTTAAACAATAACCCAGACTATGCAACAAATTATATGGTTATTAAAGGCTCAACCTTGCCTGATACTTACGAGCCATACGGCTACAAGATACCTGTAACAGCTAGCGGGAAGAACTTATTTGATGGTAAATATTACTTAGCTGTACAAGCGTATGGCGTAACGTCATTAAGTTCACCGCTTACAGAACAAACACTACCTTACACATCTCCTACTAGTTGGTCAGGAGTTGGAACTTACATAAACGTCAAGAAAGGCGAAAAATATATATTTACTTGCAGTGAAGTAAGTGGCATATATGGCACAAGTCATATTTTCTTTCTAGCAGAATATGCAAGCATAAACGATATAAGCAACAGAGAAAATGCACTTAAATCACAACAGTTAAACTTTACCAGTGATTATACATACACCATAGAGAATAATGGTGTATTAGTGGTTTCATTTATCGCACAAACTGCCGATACTGAAATTAATATTACTGATTTACAAATAGAAAAAGGCTCTACAGCAACTGACTACGAGCCATACCACACACCTATAACAACCAATGTATATGTTGATGAGCCTTTATATAAGGTGGGCGATTATGCCGATTATATAGACTTTGATAACAATCAGGTAGTAAGAAATATTGTAAATTACACATTTACAGGTAATGAAAGTTGGCAAACTGGAGCAAGTTATAAATACTCCTACAAAGCAAACAACTATATAGGCACAAATATTCATACAGGCTTAGGATATATGACCAATCAAAAAATATCTGCTACACAATCAGAAGCTACAAGCGGTACTAACACAATCTATCCTACATATTCAAAAGATGAAAACCTTACAAGATTGTACACTGATTTAAATGCAGACACTACTAAGCTTGCTAATGGTATAGCTTATTTCGCAAGAATAACCCCAACTACAGAAACGGCAGACTTCTCTGCATTGCCTGTATTTGAAGGCACTACAATCTATACTGTGGATGAAGGGCTAGAACCTAGCGATATGTACGGAAAAGGTAGGTAAATATATAATATAATTATAAAGGAGAGATTATGGGTAAAAATTATACAGTTAAACCAGATGCGTGGCAACCGCTATCAGATGTAATGGGACAAGACTATGACCATAATATAACTTATGCAATCCACGTGAATGAGGTAAATGCAGGAGTGCTTAGGTTTGAATATACTTCTGCTGTGCCAGATAATAAAAAGGATAGAGGGCGTGAAGTACCACAGTTTAGTGTTATCTATTTGGATGCTGATGTGGGTGATGATGTTTATCTAATGGCAACGAACACTAATATTGATATAAACGTATTTGAAATTACAGGATAGGGGGATTTGTAATGTTTAAATGGTTAGAGAACTTAGTTATTAAAAGAATTATCAAGAGAGTAAAAGCAGAGTTGCCGGAACTCAAACAACACGCATTAGAACTTATTATGCTCAAAAAGGATTATGTAGTTGAAGAAATCAAAAAAGCAATCAAAGAAAAAGTTCTTGAATTGGTTGAAAAACTGTAAGCTGTGGGGGTATATAACCCCCAGTAAATGGGAATTCAAGATTACGTGGAGGTTTTGACCTTATTGCTAACATTGGCAAAATGGTATAATTAATTTGAGGGGAATATGATAAGCTGGTATCAAGATAACGAAATAGGGATATTTTTCGATAAGCAACCAAATGTAAGAATGAGGTTTGCGTTACCTTCGATGACCACACTGGAAAAAAATTCAATTGATAAATACCCATTTGAAAATAAATCAGAGTTGGAAGTAACATTATTTGACCGTAAGAACTTTAAGAAATATGAGTTTACTATCCGCAAGGGATATTGTTGGGATGGCGGTACGATACCTCGTTTATTCTGGCGTATAATTGGTTCAAATACTGATCCCGAATTTTTAATACCTTCACTTATTCACGATGTACTATGCGAAAATCATTCTTATGTAGATAACGATAGATACTTTGCTGATAAAGTATTTGAAAGATTGTTGTATGTTTCAGGAGTCCCGGCATTTAAACGTTGGCTGATGTTTCATTGTGTTGACAACTTTCAAAAGTTCTGTAAATGGGAGAAAAAATAGATGACTTTGAGTGTAGAATTTTGTTTAACCATAGTCATCCAGTTACTTGCTGTTGGCATAATGATTGGTGTCTATAAGGCAACAATAGGATTTATGCAAGAACAAATAAACGATTTGAAAGCAGATATGAAACGTTATAACAATATACTCGAAAGGATGATACGAGTTGAAGATAGTACAAAGTCCGCTCATCATCGCATAGATACCTTAGAGGTACATAATGGTTAAATATATAATTCTCCATTGGTGCGGGACTCAAGTCCACGCTGTAACACAGCATATACTTAATAGTTATCAGCTTGTAATTAATCAGGAAGGTAAGGAGTTTACAGGCGCACCACAAGGTACAAGCGCAAGCACTGCGGGTATGAATTCAATCACCTTTAACATTGCAGCTACTGGGGGCGATATAAAAGCACCGTTAACAAAGGTTCAATGTGAAAAACTTTTTGCGGTTACTGCTCAAATGTGTAAGAAATTCAATCTTACACCTGATAAGGTTTATACTCATCACGAGATAGGTGAAATGTGCCGTAACGGATCTATAACAAAATTACTATCTAATAATAAGTGGTTACATAATAATATCGGTAAAATAGACCTTACAAGGTTGCCATACGATTTGGCGGGTAAAGCAACAGGGCGATTTGTACGTAATAAAATTTTGTGGTATTATAATAACAAATAATCAAACTTTCTTTTTCATTATTATTTTATTTCCAAGTTTGCGGTATTATTACCGCATTTTTTTGCAAAAAAAAGGACTACCCCCAAATGTAGTCCACAAATCCGATAAAGAGTTTTTACGTATATCATTCAGTGTCATATTTATCATTAACTTGTAAGTTTAATGATCCTAGGTTCTGTTGCAAATCTTGAGCGATTGCACCTACTAGGTTCTCATCTCCTCGTGTTAATCCGTCTAAGGTTTCTATGTGTACCAGAGTTTCTTTTATCAAGCCTTTGATGTTTTCAAAGTTCTTGACGTCATCAACATCCAGTGCCGGAAGGTACTCAATAGCACCCTTTAAATAATCCTCACTCGGTAAAGTCTGATAACCGCGCCCCAAAACGCATACTTCTTTTAATAAATCAAGGTACTCGTTGCCGTTACTATCTAATTTATCGGCAAATAGATGTTTTCCGAAAAAAGCATCACCGTGAACAGTATAATGAATGTCTTTGGCGTAGTTCACTATAGCCGTAATGCGCATTATGAGTTGGTTTATTTTTCCTATTTCAAACATACTTATATTATATCACTTTTCCACAAAGTCAATAAACTCTTGTGGGATGTGATTTGCTTTCAATCCGAAATGCGCTAGACCTTCTTTGAATGAGTCAAGGTCTGTTACTTCCCATATAGCCGGTTCTTCTAACTGGTCAGTTTCTATGTGGGTATCGCGTTCAATTTCGCAAATAGTCATATCAAATATGTGATTGTTCAATAGCATAAGTTGTAGCTTGTAGAGTTCGCTATCCTCAAGTTCTGAATGAACAATTAAGGTACGCAAGCCATACTTAAGTAGCTTATGTTTGTGGCGAATTAAGTCAGAATATTCATTCATTTTGAACTTGTCAATAATGTCTTCCTTACCGCATACGTACGTTTTGATACCTTCTGCTGTAAAGCAGCTAAATGAGTACTTCTCATCCTTTACTTTCTTTTCTGATAAATCAAAAAATCTGTGCTTGTCTTTTTCGAAAATATTTAAATACATTCTTCCCCCAATATCTCTTTTATTTTTTTTTGATACTTGTATGACGGGTTGTAAGGTGAACCTTCCCTACACCACACGTGCACTTGTTGTTTGTGCAAGCCTAACAGCCTTGCGAGTTCTACTTGTTTCATTTTGTGTTTTTTTAATAGTTCTCTTAGTTTCATTCGACTACCTCTATTTCTATTTTGTAACTAGCTTCTATAATTTTCTTTTTTAAATTAAAAATCGGAGTTCTCATACCTTTCACATCGATATAATGATGTCCGAATTCGTCATCATACTCAAAATCTGGCATATATGTAAACATCTTTTTACCGTCTATTTTAAAATCAAGCTTTGTTTGTAGTTGTAAGTTCCATATTGTACCTGCGTTCTGTAACCCTTTGAGATACAAGTAATGATTAGCCTCACGTTTTGAGTCAAACTTAATACCGTCAACTGTTACTTTTTGATTGCCATATTTGCTATAACCTCTGTATCTTCTCAAAATAATTTTACCTCTTCATATTTTTCTTCTTTTGGTTTGATTGTATACTCTTTGAAAATGCACTCAACCTTACCTTCTTTGTTATACTTTTTTATTTCCCTCTCATTCAGTTCAACATAATTTTTCATTTGTCTAAGTACCGAATGAGGGCAGTTTGAATTGGTTAGGAGTATTATATCTCTGTGGGTTATCTTTCCGTTTTGTTTCAGGAATTCTAAAGCTCTCTTAGTTTTGTTCATAGCTAAATTCCTTTCTTATTATGGTAGTTATAAATGTTTTCCAGAACAGTGATATAACCCTTCATAGTCTGACATTTGTAAATCTTTTCACGCTGTAAGTTGATTTTATTAATACAAATATCAGTTACAAAGTTCTTACGGTTATAAATCGTACAGATGGCTTTAAATAGCTTGTTACTTTTTATCCCGAAACACTCATATATTTTTAGTACATTCTGTAGTTTTTCCTCTGTTTGTTTTATACCTTTTTCAGATAAGTCAAATTGTAGTTTTTCTTCTCTGATACTTTTGAGTATATTTCCCCCATTGGCTTTGAATAACAAAAGTACAAGGGTAGGTGCTATATTAAATTTCTTTGAAAATCTCAACAGTTCTATAAAGTAGGGATTACCTAACTGGGCGTAATAATGTATATAATCGAGTGTATTCCAGCTTTTCTGCAACGAGTTAATCAAATGTATAATCTTGCTATTATTCATTGGCATTGTAAGGTGTGGCGGAGTTATGCCTAGCTCCTGACAAGCAACGTATCTGTGCTGACCGTCTAAAATATATCCCTCTGTATCAACAACTATCGGTAATGTATCAATGTAGCCGTTCTTTTCAATACTTTCTTTTAATTCTTTTACGTGTCGTTTGTTCATTGGACGATTATAATCCAAAAACTTAAATTCCATTATTTACCTCACTTTCTTTGAAGACAGTTAGGGAACTAGTACCATTAAAGAGAGTTGTATTAGTATTATATTACCGGCACTTTCTATTGTTCCCACACCGCCTACATTTATTGTATCATTTTATCTGAAATTGTCAATAGTTTTTAAAATAAAGATTGTTGTTCTTCGCTATTTGCAGCCTCTTGGCAGTATTTAATTGCCTGTTTATAATAGCTTTCTTTTAATTCAATACCAATGCCACGACGCCCCATTTTTAACGCTTGATATACTTCAGAGCCTATGCCTAAGAACGGAGTAAATACAATGTCATCGGGATTTGTCCACATTTCAATCGCACGTTCTATGACATCAAGTTGTAAAGGACATATATGTTTCTCATCCTCGTTATCTCTTGCTACTTTACCGTTAAGCACATTAGTTTGTCTGATATCCATCCAGCGGTAAAATTCGAAATCTTGTTCTCTTGGTGAGCTTTCCCAACAAGGTGAAGCGTATTCTTGCCATTTTGGTAAGTCAAAATTCTTTTGAGTTTTCCAATCTACTGGTACTTCTTTAGTTTTGTCACCCCATTTACGGAAAATTAAAAGATATTCAGGCATTCCGACTCTAGAATATGAGCTATCTTTACGTAATTGTTTATATAATAACCCTTGCGCTTTTGTACGTTGCATTTCAATTACAGGGTCTTTCCATATAAACACTTCACTATGGAACGCAAAACCGTATTTTATAAACGCTCTGATTAAGTCACCTCTAAAATCTCTTAATCCTGCCATACCAGATGTACCGGCATAATTTACGAGTTGCTTACAATGTACAGCAACTTCTCTACCGGTTCTAAGGATTCTATATAATTCAGGAATTAAATATTCAAACTGTTTGATAAATTCGTCATCGTTTTTGCAATTTCCCATATCTCGGTAGCTATCACTATAAATATAAAGCGAGCTGAACGGTGGTGAAAAAATAGAAAAATCAACGCTTTCATCTGCAAGTTTTTTAATCTCTTCTACGCAATCACCATTAATTAAACGCATTTTTTGAGTTTTAAACTCGTGCGATTCATAATCAATTTTAAACTCTTTGGTTTTTCCAAATTCTAAATCTTGATACTTTTTCACGTTCTCACGCATTTTTTCTTTTAATACTAAATGTTGTTTTTTCTTGTCGTTAATAATATCAAGCATTGATTTTTCATTTTCACCGATAACTATAAAAGCATTTACTGGGTGAGATTGCCCAAATCTATGGAAACGTTTAACTGCCTGATAAAAGCTTTCATAGCTGAAAGATAAACCAAAAAATATAGTATTAAAACAGTTTTGGAAGTTTAAGCCATAACCAAAAATAGAAGGCTTTGAAATTAATACTTTCAATTTTCTATTTAAGAATAGTCCTACTTGCTCAAGTCTAGTTTTTTCAGGTGTAGCACCTCTGATTTCAAAGCTATCTTCAATATTTTTTGCTAATATTTCAGCTTCTTCATTAGTTTCACACCAAATTACCCATTGCTCTTTTGAGTTATTTACTTTTTCCATAGTCCATTGCAAGCGATTTTCTAAACTCATCTTTTTTTCTTTATTAAAATTAGTTGCGTTTAGTGATTCAGGAACTCTGAATAGTTTACCTTCTGTATTTTCTAAATTATTAGAACTAACTATAACCTCTTCAATTTTCAATTCAGGTAAAATAAAACCTTCATCTAAATAGCCTAAGTCACTAGGTTTATCTATTGAACAACTCCAAGAGCATAACCAACGGTAAAAATCTTCTTTTGCGTGTTCTTTTAATCTATAACCGCCAAAGTTCATAGTATCGTTAATAAACCACTCTGACAAGGCTTCCGTTGACCTGATAACGTCTAAAAACTCCGCTTGATTAAGTATTTCCATATTATCGTTAGGACTTGGTGTGGCCGTTGCAGATAGCTTGTATTGAGTGTTCTTAAACTTATCAAAGATTAATTGCTTAGTTTTGCCAGTATAGTTCTTCAAAATAGAAGATTCATCAAGGACTACACCGCCGAAAACGTCACAATCAAACTTTTCTAATTTATCATAGTTAGTTATGTTTACACCATTAAATATTTCATTTTGATTAGTTATAAATCTAACTTCACCAGTAAAATTATATTTTGTAGCTTCCTTCAATGTTTGATGGCAAACCTCTAACGGCATTAGTAAGAGTACAGGCTTTTGAGTGTGTTCGTTTACTACTCTTGCCCATTCTAATTCAATGAAACTCTTGCCTAATCCACAATCGGCAAAAACGGCATACTTACCTTTTTTGAGTGCTATTTGGACAATATCCTTTTGATACTCAAACATTCCTGAATTTAAAATATTTCTATCAACTTCAAAACCTGTATTTTCGTGTTTTCTTACTTTACTTTCAATAAACTCTTTATAATCTAACATTATCTTTCATTCCTATCAATTACAATATCAAAGTACATTTTATTAAGTACGGTCATACAATCCACGATTTCGGACTCTATGCGGTCAAAGTCTCTTGTCTTTTTCTTGCATTCATCCCATAGCTCTTCAAATTCTTCTCTAAGCACTGCCATTGCCTCGTGGAATGATGAATATTTGCCATACTTAAGGTAACACTCTTCTACTTGCTGTTTCATTAGAGTGTTTATTTTCAATATTTCTTCATTCATTATTTAACCCTCAACGGCATAATTAAGATTGTATTTGAATTGTCATCTGTAATAACAACGGGTTTTATATCAGTATCAAATTTGAAAGTTACAACGTCTGACTCAATGTTATTTAATACAGCTATGATTTGCTCTGTGTTCAAGGCAAACTCCATAGGTTCATTGTTGTAATCAATATCAATTACGGTACTGCCTTCATTATTATTGCTACGTGTTTCAAGTGTCAATTGACCTTGTGCAACTTTGAATCTGCAAGCTACGCTTTCAGTACCTTTCAAAAGCAACATCAATTCAAGGGATTTCAATAAGATTGACTTGTCAATCATAAAGCTCTTTTCGTAGTCTTTAGGCATTAATTGCGCATAGTTAGGATATGTACCTGTGATTACGCTGCTGATAAGGATTATATTGTCAGTTTGCGCCATAACTTTACTTGGACATACAGATAGTGTGAAATCTTCATCTATACAATCACTCAATTCACGTGCAAAATCAGAGCTAATTACAACCTGATTTTCGATATTGATATCGGTTGTTTGTAGAGCTAAGATTGTACTGTTTGTAGCACATATTTCGTTGCCTTTGAGAGATATGCCGGATAGTACACCTTCTTTGTTTGTAGCGTATATTTTCGATTTCAATCCATTAAGTACGTCTGCTGATACTTCATAGTCTTTATAATCTTGTGTTTTATTAAAAGCGATTTCAAACTCTGCAGCTGAAATTTCCAGTTTAACCTTTGACTTGTTAGCAGTCATAACACCGTCATTGAATGTGATGTTACCTTCTAAACGGTTCACAATGTCATTGAACCTGCGGGCATCAATTGTAATAGGTTCACCTTCTACGTCGACTGCCGGTAGTTTAATTTGCATTGATAGAATGCCATTAGTGGCGCTTAAGAGTAGTCTATCATTGCTCAATTTTTCAATCTTCACGTTCTTGTAAACAGATATTTGTTTACTTGCAATTCTTACGAGCTTATTCAAAGCTTCTTTCAGGTCCGTTTGTTTTACAATAAATTTCATTTTTACCTCACTTTCTTATTGTCAACAAGATAAGAATATCAAAAAGTCAATTGATTGTCAATAGTTTTTCGATATTAAAATGGAATAGCTTCGTCATCAAATTCAACTATGTTATCAGCTGACTCTTGATTACTTACTTTTGAATTGTCAACAATATCGTTGCGGATAGCTTTCTGTACTCTGATGTATGGCTTGTATTCTCTCATCGCAAGAGTGCAAAGTAAGGTTACATTGTCGTATTCTTTCACCTGTTCTTTTGTGTAGTTTTCAACATAGATGTTGTTTTGGTTTTGTAAGTATATCACCTGCATTTGTTTGTTATCGGATGTGTATCTGTCTTCCACTTTGCTAACAATTCCATTCAGGGTTATATATGCGCCATCAAATCGGACATCATTTGCAGCTATCTTGTAATACAACTTGCTGTTCTTTTCGTTAAATTCTTCTTTGAGGTAACCTGTTACTGTAACCATTGCGCCTTTTTTGCAATGTTCCGCTACAAATTCAGCTTTCTTGTCCCATACTTCAACAGTAAACCACGATGTACATTTTTCTTTAGTTGTGGTGTTGTAATCACTCACCGCCAAACTAAAAGTTGTTTTCACTGCGCCTGATTCAAAATATCTAATTTCCGGGTCTTTGCCCAATCTACCTGTTATTGTTACTTGCATTATACTTCTCTCCTTTTGAATTCCATTACTTCATTATTTAACCAAATTTGCCAGCCATACTCGCAAGGATAATTTTCGCGACATAAATCTGCATTACAGAGCTTGCACGGGTCTTCGGCTATTCTTGCTAGTAACTTTGCCATTCTATCAAGTGGCAATGTTTTAATCCATTCATAATATGTCATTGTTATTTCCTCTCATTCATTTGTCATTCTCAAAGTCGTTTCAATTGTCTTATCTGTTTCATATGTTTGTACGACTTCGGCAATTGACTCTAATCTTTCAGTAGTCAATCTTATAGACTTTTTGGCTAGTTCCGCAATATCTGAATACCTCAAACCTTTAAAATAGTCATCCTCAAATGGTTTATATTTCTTATGCAACACATCTAAAGTCTGTTGCAATTGTAGGTTTGCATCCAGTAGCTCTTCAACTCTGTTTGTTAATCTATCGCACATAAATGACTCTATAACGAGTGACGCTCCGAGCGCTACTGCCAAGATTAAAATTATAAGTGCCATCCATTCTTCCATTACTCCTCTACCTCCCAATATTCGTATGTAGCATTTAATACATCAATTCGTCCGTCAATAATTATTTCTTCTGTCATTAATTATATCCTCCATTTCTTGTAAAACTCTTGATGTATCGTTGCCTTGATTGTTTAAAATATCTAAAGGCAAAATATGTCTTAAAACATTTATTAGTTCAAGTAGATGTTCTTTTTTATCTGCCATAAACCCTCCTTCAGATAGAGTCTTTTCAGTAGCTCATAGGTTTCAGAGTCAAACGTCTCTAACTCCTGTATACAGCTCTTGAGCTTTGTATAGTCCATATCAATACTACTACAGTCCTTGAGTAGAGCATAGGACATCATAAGCTGTGTTGTTTTTTCAAGAGTCTCCTGTAGCTTTTCAACCTTTGCTTTCAAGTTCAAGATTGTTGTGTTCTGCTCGGAGATTATTTTTAATTGTTCAGTGCATATTTGCAGGAATAGTTCTTTAGTCATTATTCCTCCTCGTTCAACACATCATCAACTATATCTCTGATTTTTAATATTCTATATGTAGGTAGCTTGCCTTCTGATAAATTTAAGAAGGCATCTATGTTTCTTATTGCTTGTTCAAACTTATCCATTATTCACCGTCCTTTAATCTAAAATTTCCATATACTGCGAAAGCGAATGAACTGTATCACAATTATCACAAGTTATATAAACATCTTCTAAATTTCCTTTATAATCTCTGTCGACACTAGCTCTTGCTTTTTCATTATTTTCGTTCCCTATTGTCAGCAACGCACCACAATTACCACAAATTATATGTAAGCTATCACATACCATATCTATTCACCTCTCAAATACTTCTTCAATCGTTCTTCGCCAATTTCTTGGATTGCTACGTCAAGGAAGTCTTGGTCTAAACAATACACAACACCTTGAATTGTGATACAACTATTAAATTCTGTACTGATTTTGCCATCACAATCGATAAGAAGAAAATACTTAGCACCCATTGTGCTCCAAGTTATTTCTTCCCCCTTGTTCAGCCTTCTAGCAATACCTTCAAGCATACGTCTTACTAAAATCTTTTCAGCTTCTGCTTCGGCTTGTTCACGAGTTTGGAAACAACCATAGTTTAGATAGGTTTCTTTAAGAAGGTTGCACTCATACCAAGTGTAATTGCGTATTTCTAAATTACAATCTATAAAATAAACCCCTTCTCCCACGCTAGGCTTCCACCTCTCATACTCACACTCTGCCAACATCTTTTCCATATTGGCTAAGTGTTCTTTTGTTTTATTAATTTCGTTAATTAGTTCTTGTTTTTTCATAGTTCATCCTTCTTATTAGTGTAGAGTTGTTTAGCAAAAGTTATTGCCTTTTCGCACTCTTCTACATTTCTTGTAGTGCCATTATGATAAGCAAAACCCATATATTCACTAAGTAGTTTATATACTTGTATCCTAGTAAACATTTTTTCTTTCCAAAGTCTATCAATGAAATAATGCGCTTTTATACGTGCTTGCTTTAGCTCTTTAAAAGGAATTGTTCCTAATGGTACGTGACGTTTACTATTTTTATGCGAACCTACAAAAGATTCACATTCAGGACATTGCCAAAAGTAAAGATTGTACAAATCTTGTCTATGTGGATATGCGATGTTACCTGTAATAAGTAAAGCTTCTACATCTTTAGCACAATTTTCACATCTTAGTATCATTTACTTATTCTCCATAAATTCTCTCAAAATTTCGTTACCGTATTGACCTTCTGTAAGTTTGATAATCTCTTTAACTGTGTATTTTTTCTTTTTCTTGGCAAGTACATTTTCTACAAAGTGCCTTGTTCCGGCTTCGCAAGCTCCAGTAATGACACGATACATTTTAATAGCTTCCTCGTGTGTTACTTCTGTATCAAGTGTATAGTCCTCATAATCGCTCTTGTCGCGGTCAGTGATTTTATAAATCAAACTATCTTTCGCATCTTTGAGAGTTTTACCGTGGGCATATACTCCGTCTTTTTCTACAACATAGCAAGGAGTTAAAGAGTCCAAAAATAAACCTTTTATTACATTTTTTTTACGCTGTAGGATTATTGTTTTGACATCATCAATAATCTGAACTTCTACAAATTGATGATTGTATAATGTATAGTACGTATCTTCTTTTATAACTTCGCCGTCTACTTGTTCAGTTTTAACAAAATCTACAATCCAAATATTATTTTTATCTTGCTTATATTCTGCAATAGTTACCCAAGAGCCTTTTTTTGCTTTTACGATATCTCGAAATCCTATGCTAGCAATCACTGAATTTTTACCTACAGAGTCTATTTTTGCGGAGTCACCAGAGCTTGCCAGTTTTGCGTAGTAACCAGAGCTTGCCAGTTTTGCGGAGTCACCAGAGCTTGCCAGTTTTGCGCAGTAACCAGAGCTTGCCAGTTTTGCGGAGTAACCAGAGCTTGCCAGTTTTGCGCAGTAACCAGAGCTTGCCAGTTTTGCGGAGTCACCAGAGCTTGCCAGTTTTGCGGAGTCACCAGAGCTTGCCAGTTGTGCGTAGTAACCAGAGCTTGCCAGTTTTGCGGAGTCACCAGAGCTTGCCAGTTTT
>ERZ808267.93-NODE-93-length-42136-cov-5.872436_pt1 | contig 42136 bp, 36 predicted proteins | sample MGYA00521241_ERZ808267 | MGnify/ENA primary metagenome ERZ808267 (study PRJEB31516, sample SAMN03275592) | gut metagenome | biome: mammalia-associated habitat; material: feces | host: Papio cynocephalus | place: Kenya | collected 2012-07-19 ...
AAGATGGCGGGAGATGATATAATCTCATCTGTGTGAGGTTCTGAAGGTACACATGTGGTACTTTACATTTTAACGACTTATGGCCCGGTGGCTCAGCTGGTTAGAGCGCCGCCCTGTCACGGCGGAGGTCGAGGGTTCGAACCCCTTCCGGGTCGTTTATATAATATTCTGGGATCTTAGCTCAGCTGGGAGAGCATCTGCCTTACAAGCAGAGGGTCACAGGTTCGAGCCCTGTAGGTCCCATTTAAAGTTAATATGCCGATGTGGCTCAACTGGCAGAGCAGCTGACTTGTAATCAGCAGGTTATCGGTTCGATTCCGATCGTCGGCTTTTCATCTTTTATGAGATGATATGGGCGGATTCCCGAGTGGCCAAAGGGGACAGACTGTAAATCTGCTGCATTTTGCTTCGGTGGTTCGAATCCACCTCCGCCCATGTACTTTTTATCGCGGGGTGGAGCAGTCTGGAAGCTCGCCGGGCTCATAACCCGAAGGTCACAGGTTCAAATCCTGTCCCCGCTACTAATTACATATGATAATTAATATGCCCAGATAGCTCAGTTGGTAGAGCAGAGGACTGAAAATCCTCGTGTCGCTGGTTCGATTCCAGCTTTGGGCATTTTTTTATGTCTGTTTTTATATATGTCACAAAATTCGTAATTGTATCCCTGTTTTATAACAGAATAAGAACTATGCATAATGTCAATGACATTTTTCATATAAAGAAGTAAAGCTTATTATAAAGGAAAATTGTAATATGAAAAATGGAATTGATGTAAGCTCATGGCAAAAAGAAATAGACTGGGAAAGTGTTAAAAATTCCGGAATTGAATTTGCTATATTGAGATGTGGATTTGGACAAAATGTTGAATCACAGGATGATCACAGGTATATAAGGAATGCAAATGAATGTACAAGACTGAATATTCCCTTTGGAGTATATTTATATAGTTATGCTACCGGTATTGACAGCGCTATAAGCGAGGCACAGCACGCATTACGTTTAGTAAAAGAATACAGACTCACATATCCTATATTTTACGATATGGAAGATGAAAAAACCTTAGGGAAATGCAACAATACACTCATTGCTGATATAGCTGAAGCCTTTTGTAAAGAAATTGGAAATGCGGGATACCATGTTGGGATTTATTCCAATTTGTATTGGTTTAATACAAGACTTACTGACATACGATTTGAACAATGGGATAAATGGATTGCCCAGTATAATACGGTACTTCAATTCAAAGGAACACATTCAATGTGGCAATATACTTCATCCGGTGAAGTGCCGGGTATCGAGGGCAACGTAGACAGAAATAGGTGTTATGTGGATTATCCATCTATTATATTGAATACTCATACAGGGAAAAAAACGATTCAGGAAATTGCAAGAGAAGTATTTCAGGGGAAATGGGGAAATGGCTCAAAGAGAAAGGAGCGATTAACTAAGGCCGGATATAACTATGATGAGGTTCAGCGAGAAGTAAATAAAATATATACAAATAGCAAAAAGGAAGACACCTATGTTGTAAAAAAAGGGGATACCTTGTCCGGAATTGCAAAGAACTATGGAACAACATACCAGATTCTTGCAAAATATAATGAAATTGCTGATCCCAATAAGATATATGTAGGGCAGGTAATAAAAATACCAGTATGAATATTGTAAAAAATCACTGACATTATAGTACAACATAGAGTATAATTTTAATTGACATAGAAACAAAAAATAAAGGAAGAAGTACGAAACATCTTCCCAATCACATAAATGAATCTTATTATTGGTTTGTTCAAGACTAAAATAAGGAGATTTATGTGATATTACTATTAATGTCTTGCAGGAATCGTGCAATGATTACTTGACAGAAACTATAGTACAAATGGTGGTTGTTTATAATTTCACAATATATTATAATATTGTATCAAATATTTTCGTTGTTGAAAAATAGTTTTACGGAGGGAAAAAATGTCTGACTATGTAGAATTCAGGAACGTTTATAAAACATATCAAAGTGGAGATGTAAAGGTTGAAGCGTTAAAAAATGCAAGCTTTGGTATAAGCAAGGGAGAAATATGTGTAATAGTAGGCCAATCAGGTGCGGGAAAGACAACGCTCCTCAACATTTTAGGAGGTATGGATAAGCTTACTTCCGGTCAGGTTTACCTGGATGGGGAAGATATATCGGAATTTAACAAGAAAAAACTTGCAACCTACAGGAGGCGGGACATAGGCTTTGTGTTTCAATTCTATAATCTTATACCTAATCTGACAGCCATTGAGAATGTTGAAATTGCATCAATGCTATCTTCAAACCCCTTGGAGCCTGAGACAGTACTTAATCAGGTAGGACTGAAGGATAGAAAAAATAATTTTCCGGCACAATTGTCGGGCGGTGAACAGCAAAGAGTAGCTATTGCAAGGGCATTGGCAAAAAATCCCAAACTTATGCTGTGCGATGAGCCTACAGGAGCACTGGATTATGAGACCGGCAAGGCTGTTCTTAAGCTTTTACAGGATTGCAGCAGAAAGCAGGGTATGACCGTTGTCATTATTACACATAATACTGCATTGACAGCAATGGCAGACAGAATTATAAAAGTTAAAAACGGAGAGATTGTTAATGTCCTGATTAATGAAAATATTGTACCGGTTGAAAATATAGAATGGTAAGTTACATAGGTGATAATAGTGAACAGAGCATACATAAAGAATATACAAAGAACAATTGGAAACAGCAAAGGCAGGTATTTTGCCATTATGGCAATAATTGCACTCGGAGTAGGCTTTTTTTCCGGGATAAAGGTTACTAAGCCTGCAATGGTTGAAAATGCCAATAGATTTTATTCGGACACGGATATGTTTGATTTTAAGCTTATGTCATCCTATGGCTTTGAACAGCATGAAGTGGACGAAATGAAAAATAATCAGAACGTCCTGAATGCAGAGGGAGCGTATTCAATAGATTTCCTATATGAAATTGAAGGAGAATCCGATGGAGATGCTCCCCTAAAAGCATTGTCCATACCTGAACACATAAACAAACCTGAGCTTTATGTTGGGCGAATGCCACAAAATGACCATGAGTGTGTCCTTGACGCATCCAAATTTAATTATAATAAAACAGGTGTGGATGTCATAGGAAAAAAGATAAAAATTTCCGAAGAAAATTCCCAAAATATAAAGGATTCGTTTAAATACGATGAATATGAAGTGGTGGGCTTAGTTTATTCACCATTGTATATCAGCTATGAAAGAGGAACCACTACACTTGGAGGAGGTAAGCTGGGAGGATTTGTTTATATCCCGGATAATGGATTTAATCTTGATTATTACACAGAAATGTATGTAACCTGTCAGAGTGGATATCATATTTATTCTGATGAATATAAGAATTTTATCGATGAGAAGAAAGAGGTAGTAGAGGATATTGCAGTGAAAAATGCCTTAATGCGATTTGATGAGCTTCCGGTCCGGCTCCGGTTAGAGGAACCGGTTATATATGTGCTGGATAGGACTGCAAATGCAGGATATGCCTGTTATGATAATGATACCAGTATAGTAGAGGGAGTCGCAAAGGTATTTCCGGTATTCTTTTTTCTTATTGCCGCCTTGGTGTGTTCAACAACCATGGCCAGGATGATAGATGATGAACGTGGACAGATAGGAACGCTGAGGGCACTGGGGTATAGTGATGGTACAATAATAGGAAAATATATGATATATTCGGGCACTGCAGCCGTTACAGGCTGTCTGGGAGGATTTTTTCTTGGATGTTACATTTTTCCTTATGCTATTGGAAAAGCATATATGATGCTTTATGATTTTGGAAGAAATGTCACCTTTTACTTTGATTGGGTGTTGTTAATTATTACAATATTGATATCATTGCTTTGTTCAATGGGTACTACATATTTTGCCTGTAGAAATGAGCTGAGATGTATGCCGGCGGATCTTATCAGACCAAGGGCTCCTGTAGCGGGAAAACGTATATTACTTGAAAGAATAACTCCAATATGGAAGAAAATGAAGTTTCTGCATAAAATTACGGCAAGAAATGTGTTTAGATTTAAAAAGAGAATGATTATGATGGTAATGGGGATTGCGGGCTGTACTGCTCTTGTAATGGCCGGATTTGGAATAAAAAACTCTGTTTCAAACATAGCGGAATTTCAATATGATGAGATTGAACTGTACGATATGGAAATAACCTTTGCAGGAAAACTATCCCGGGATAACAGTAATTCAGTCAGTGAAATAATAGGGGATGATCTTGATAGCATAAGTCCTTTATATAAAACAACTGTTAATTATGATTCCGGTGAAGGAATAAAGTCTGTATATCTTTGTGCAGGGGAAAAGGCTGATATGGAAGCTGTAATGAATTATAAGCTATGGAGTAAAAGTAAGGATTATCCGGAATATGGAGAGGTAATGATAAGTGATGGCCTTTCAGAAATTGCCGGTGTGGGAATAGGTGATAATATAACTTTTTCCGATGATAGCGGAAAGAAGATAACCTTGAGGGTTTCAGGAATATATACAAATTATGTATGGCATTATGCTTTTATTTCACCGGAGACATATGAAGGATTTTTCAATGAGACATATGAACCGAATACAATGTACGTTATGCTGAAAAATAGTGCAGATTCATATCAGATAGGTGGACGTATTGCCAAGGAGCAGGATGTAATTAAGGTTACCATTGTGGATGAGGTCAGAAGTATTCTTGCTAACACCATGAAAACACTGAATGTAATAGTATGGCTTGTTATAGGTTGTGCGGGTGCACTTGCGTTTATTGTACTATTTAATCTGAGCAATATTAACATAACAGAGAGGATAAGAGAAATTGCTACGATAAAAGTTCTCGGCTTTTATCCCGCAGAGACAGGCTCATATGTATTCAGGGAAAATCTTATTCTTACCATAATTGGCATAACAGCCGGAATTCCACTTGGATATTTACTCAATGGCTTTATCATATCAAGCATAAGAATAGATATGTTTATTATTAAGACAACTCTGTTTCCGATAAGCTATATATTAACTATTGTTATTGTACTTGGGTTTCTTGTAATAACAGACCTTAGCATGAGGCTTAAAATAGAAAAAATACAAATGGCAGAATCATTAAAATCCATAGAGTAGTGTTGAAGAAAGGCGTAAAAAGAGGTATAATAACAAATTATAGATATATGTATACAAAATTTACTGACAAGGAGAATGACAAGATGGCATTACATATGATTAAAAAGGTTCCAAGTCCTGAGGAAATAAGAGATGCGTTTCCTATGGATACAAATTTACAGCAGATAAAAGAAGCTCGAGATAAGGAAATAAGAAAGATATTTACAGGTGAATCAGATAAATTTATCGCAATAATAGGACCATGCTCTGCAGACTATGAAAAGTCGGTTCTTGATTATCTGTGCAGACTATCAAAGGTTCAGGAAAAAATCAAGGATAAGATTCTGATTATTCCAAGAATATATACTAATAAGCCCAGAACAAACGGATCAGGCTATAAGGGGATGCTGCATCAGCCTAATCCGGAGGACAAGCCTGATTTTATAGAAGGTGTAAAGGCTATAAGAAAAATGCACATTAAAGCTATTAGTGAGACTGGGCTTACTGCGGCAGACGAAATGCTTTATACTGACAACTGGCCATATCTTCAGGATGTCCTTTCCTACGTTGCAATTGGTGCACGAAGTGTAGAAAATCAGGCTCACAGACTTACAGCCAGTGGGATGGATGTGCCTGTCGGAATGAAGAATCCAACCAGTGGTGATTATAATGTGATGCTTAATTCCTGCGTTGCCGCACAGGCGAAACATACCTTCCTGTTTTCGGGTTATGAAACAAAAACTGATGGTAACCCTTTGGCACATTGCATATTAAGAGGCTCACTAAACAAGAATGGACAGTCAATAGCAAATTACCATTATGAGGATCTCAAGCTGCTCTTTGATATGTATTCAAAATTTAATCTGGTCAATCCTGCATGCATAGTGGATGCCAATCACAATAATTCAGGAAAGAAGTGGGACGAGCAGCCTCGTATTGTCAACGAGATTCTTCACTGCAGAAGACATTCAAGGGATTTGGAAAAGCTGGTGAAGGGTGTTATGGTTGAAAGCTATATTGAGGACGGCAATCAGCCTATAGGAGGTGGCTGCTATGGCAAGTCCATAACCGATCCATGCCTTGGCTGGGAAAAATCAGAGGCACTTTTGTATGAGATGGCTGAACAATTATAAATGGAGGTAGATAATGAATATATTCAGTATTTTAGTACCTAAGCAGATGCTTACATACTTGAATGCAAATGATCCTTTGGATAAAGCTGTTGAATTTATGATGGCCAGTGGCTATACAGCTGTTCCGGTTATAGATGACAATGGGATATATATTGGAATTGTAAGTGAAGGGGATTTTCTCAGACTGGTGATGGAATTCGGTCGGGATGCACTGAAAAATTACACTGTTGCCGATATAGTAAAGCCTGATAAGGCAGGAGCAGTGCTTAATACTGTTTCTAAAAAGGAGGCATATGAAAAAATTCTGGATAGAAACTTTCTTGCTGTAATTGATGACAGAAAATGCTTTATAGGTATAATAACAAGGAAAAGTGTAATTTTGGAGCTTAGCAGTTAGGCAGGACAGAATATATGAAATATAATAATATTATATTTGACCTGGATGGAACCATTACGGAGCCATCAATGGGGATAATTAATGCCATAATATATGCTCTTGACAAATTTAACATAAAAGTGGAAGACAGATGCTCCCTGTATAAGTTTATTGGCCCGCCATTAATTGATTCCTTTAAGGAATTTTATGGTTTTGATGCCCACAGAGCAAAGGCAGCAGTAAGCTTTTACAGGGAGTATTATTCTACCGGCGGGATAACAGAAAATGAGATTATGCCGGGCATGAAGGAGGCATTACAAAAATTAAAGGAGATGGGCTGCAACCTTTATGTGGCGACTTCAAAGCCTCAGATTTATGCAATACAGATACTTGAACATCTTGGGCTCCTTGACTTGTTTGACATGGTTGTTGGCAGCCTTTTGGATGGAACCAGAGATAAAAAGTCAATGGTGCTTGAGTATCTTTTAAACTGTATGACCATTGATTGTGAGGAATACGGGAGTTGTATAATGATAGGAGATAGAAAATTCGACATAGAGGGAGCGACAGCCTGCGGGATAGATAATTTGGGTGTCACCTTTGGCTATGGCAGTGAGGAAGAGTTAAAAAATGCCGGTGCTATGTATATTGCTCATACTCCGGATGAAATGATAGAGATTCTCGGAATGATTAATCAGTAAGGGTGAGGAGTGTAAGTTGGAATTTAATGTAGGACAAAAAATCAAAATGAAAAAGCCACATCCCTGCGGCTCAACTATATGGGAAATCCAGAGAGTTGGAATGGATTTCAGACTCAGGTGTCTTGGATGTGGACATTCAGTTATGATACCAAGAAAAACTGTTGAAAAAAGCTTCAGAGGATTTGTGGAATAATAAGTATTATCAGGGAGGGAATACAATGCTGGACAATTCATACTATGAAATGGCTGACAAAATAATTGAACAATATGGGACGGAACAGAGATGGCTGATTCCAATAATTCAGGATGTTCAAAATGAATACCGGTATCTGCCGCCGGAACTGCTTTGTTATATAGCGGGCAAGCTGCACATAACAGAGGCAAAGGCATTTAGTGTGGCCACATTTTATGAGAATTTTTCTTTTGAAAAGAAGGGTAAATATGTAATAAAGATATGTGACGGTACTGCATGCCATGTAAGGAAATCCACAGCTATACTGGAAAGATTATATAAGGAGCTGGGACTTACAGGAGAGAGCCATACTACAGAAGATATGTTGTTTACTGTAGAAACGGTATCCTGTCTCGGAGCCTGTGGCCTGGCACCTGTGTTAACTGTAAATGATGAGGTCCATCCATCCATGACACCTGAAAAGGTATCAGAACTGATTAAGGAATTGAGAGGTGAGTGTTAATGAAACTTAATAGCAGAGAAGATTTAATTAATGCCCGCCGTAAAGCCGGAGATATTATGAAAAATGAGAAATTCCGTATTCTTATTTGTGCAGGAACCGGATGCCTGGCCGGTGGCTCAGCCAAAATATATGAAAAAATGTGTAAGCTTTGTGCCGAACAGCAGGATGTGGAAGTATGTCTTGATGAAAAGGCTGTCCATGGAGAAAACGGAGAATGCCCTACAAAAAGATTTGCCCAGGCAGCGGGAGGAGTAAAGAAAAGCGGATGTCACGGATTCTGTGAAATGGGTCCTCTTGTGAGAATAGAGCCATATAATTACTTATATATTAAGGTTAAGCCGGAAGATTGTGAGGAAATATACAATACTACAATTCTTAAGAGTGAACCGGTGGAAAGACTTTTATACGAGAGAGACGGTATAAAATATAAGTCTCAGGAGGAAATTCCCTTTTATGCCAGACAGACAAGACTGGTTCTTAAGAACTGCGGACATATTGATGCAGAGCATATAGATGAATATCTTGCAGTTGGAGGGTATTCGGCCCTGGAAAAGGCTCTTTTTGAGATGACAGGTGACGATGTCATAAATGAAATATACGAATCCGGGCTAAGGGGACGCGGAGGCGGAGGCTTCCAGACCGGTTATAAGTGGAAACAGGTGGCTGGCCAGCCGGAAAAAGTGCGTTATGTAGTATGTAACGGAGATGAAGGGGATCCGGGAGCTTTTATGGACCGTTCCGTTATGGAGGGAGACCCACATAAAATGATAGAAGGCATGATAATAGCCGGATATGCTGTTAATGCAAAAGAGGGTTATATTTATGTACGTGCTGAGTATCCCCTTGCCATAAGCAGATTAAAGACGGCTATAGCCCAGGCTGAGGAAGCCGGATTTTTAGGCGACAATATATTGGGGTCAGGATATAGCTTCAGGTTACATATTAACCGTGGGGCGGGAGCCTTTGTTTGTGGGGAGGGTTCTGCTTTGACAGCCTCTATTGAGGGTGAAAGAGGAATGCCAAGAACTAAGCCGCCTAGAACGGTTGAACAGGGACTTTTTGGCAAGCCTACCGTTCTTAATAATGTTGAAACCTATGCAAATGTTCCTATGATTATAAATAACGGAGCAAAATGGTACAAAACAATAGGAACCGAGAAAAGCCCCGGAACCAAAGCCTTTGCCGTTACCGGCAGCATTAATAATACCGGTCTTATTGAAGTTCCAATGGGAACAACCCTTGGAGAGATTGTATATGATATAGGTGGGGGAATAAAAAATGGCAAAAAGTTCAAGGCAGTTCAGATTGGCGGTCCATCGGGAGGCTGTCTCATTGATACTGATTTGGAGCTTCCTCTTGATTTTGATTCCCTCAAGAAGCGTGGAGCCATGATTGGCTCAGGTGGTCTGGTCATTATGGATGAGGATACCTGTATGGTTGAGGTTGCAAGATTTTTCATGAATTTTACACAGAACGAATCCTGTGGAAAATGTATACCGTGCAGAGAGGGAACCAAGAGAATGCTTGAAATTCTCGAAGACATAGTTGCGGGCAGAGGTACAATGGAACAGCTTGATATCCTGGAGGAGCTGGGGACAGCTATAACAGATACTGCTCTTTGCGGGCTGGGAAAAAGTGCGGCATTACCTGTTCTTAGTACTCTTAGAACCTTCAGGGATGAGTATGTGGAGCATGTGGTAGATAAAAAGTGCCGAACAGGAAACTGCCAGGCACTTAGAACCTACAGAATAGATCCGGATAAGTGTAAGGGCTGCTCAAAGTGTGCAAGAAATTGCCCTGTAGGAGCTATAAGCGGCGAGATAAAGAAACCATTTACCATAGATCCGGCAAAATGCATAAAGTGTGGTGCCTGCGAAAGCGATTGCCCATTCGGCGCCGTTTGTACAGTGTAGGGAGGTGAAATATATGGATTATATGACTATAGATGACAGGTGTGTGGCTATAGAAGGAGAAAAGAATATTCTGGCTTTAATCAGAAAGGCAGGTATTGACCTTCCGACATTTTGTTATCATTCTGAGCTTTCTGTGTACGGAGCCTGCAGAATGTGTGTTGTAGAGGATGATAGGGGCAGGATATTTGCTTCATGCTCGGAACAGCCACGCCCGGGGATGGTGATAAAGACAAGCTCAACCAAGATAAGAAAGTATCGTAAGCTCATTATTGAGCTTTTGCTGGCATCTCACTGCAGAGACTGTACTGTTTGTACAAGAAACGGTAATTGCGAGCTTCAGAATATAGCATTTAAGGTAGGTATTCATGCAGTAAGATTTTTGAATAACAGAAAACAGGTTCCTATTGATATCAGCTCGCCATCTATTGTAAGGGATCCAAACAAATGTATTCTTTGCGGTGACTGTGTAAGAACCTGTGATGAAATACAGGCGGTAGGTGCAATTGACTTTGCATACAGAGGCTCGAAAATGGAGGTTACACCGGCCTTTGGAAAATCTCTGGCAGATACAGATTGCGTGGGATGTGGACAGTGTCGAGTGGTCTGCCCTACAGGAGCAATTTCTGTAAGAACCAATGTAACTGATGTGTGGACAGCTATAGAGGATCCTGATACCAGAGTTGTAGCCCAGATTGCCCCTGCCGTTCGACTGGCTGTGGGAGATAAATTTGGTTTTCCAAAGGGAACTAATACTATGGGTAAGCTTGTGGCAGCGTTAAGGCTCATGGGCTTTGATAAGGTGTATGATACTAATTTTGGGGCGGATCTTACTGTAATGGAGGAATCCCGAGAGCTGGCAGAAAGGCTTGAAAAAAATGAAAAGCTTCCTTTATTTACCTCCTGCTGCCCTGGCTGGGTCAAATTTTGTGAAACAAAATATCCTGAATTTGTGGATAATATTTCAACCTGCCGTTCACCTCAGGGAATGTTTTCAGCCGTTGTTAAGGATTATTTCCGTGAGGAAGATATTAAAGAGGGTAAGAAAACCTATGTGGTTTCAATTATGCCTTGTACAGCAAAGAAGGGTGAGATACTAAGAGAAGACAATTTTACTGACGGCAGACAGGATACAGACAAGGTGCTTACTACCATAGAGGTAATAAGGATGATTCGTCAGGCAGGAATAAAGTTTGATGAGATAGAGAGTGAAGCGGTGGATATGCCGTTTGGTGTGGCATCAGGAGCGGCTGCAATATTCGGTGTGACAGGAGGCGTGACGGAGGCTGTTCTGAGACATTTTATGAAGGATAAAGGCTACAAAGGAATGTCCCAAATAAGCTTTTCGGGAGTAAGAGGAGATCAGGGAATTAAAGAAGCAGCAATTATGTTGGGAGACAGAGAGGTAAAGATAGCTGTTGTAAACGGGCTCGCCAATGCAGCAGGGCTTCTTGACAGGATAAAAGCCGGCGAAATTCAATATGATTTTGTGGAGGTTATGGCCTGCAGGAGAGGCTGTATAGCCGGAGGCGGACAACCCCTCCCTATGGGTCCGAGAACAAGAGCCAGCCGTGCCGAAGGAATTTACAGTGTGGATAGGGAATCTCTCATAAGAGTAACGGATGATAACCCGATAATAAAGGACACATATCAAAATGTTATAGCAGGCAGGGAGCATAAGCTGCTTCACAGAAATTTGAAGTAGTGTAAGGAGAAATTATGAAGCTTAAATTTACAAAAATGGAAGGTCTGGGAAATGACTATATATATGTTAACTGCTTTAAGGAGGTTGTACCTGAGCCTTCTAAGCTGGCAGTTAAGCTCAGTGACAGGCATTTTGGTATAGGTTCAGATGGGTTAATTTTGATTAAACCGTCTGAAATAGCGGATTTCACCATGGAAATGTACAATGCAGATGGTTCCCAGTCAGAAATGTGTGGGAATGGTATAAGATGTGTTGGTAAATATGTATATGACTATGGACTTACAAGCAAAACAGAGATAGCTGTGGAAACTTTGGCAGGGATAAAGTATCTTAAGCTTGTGGTGGAGGATAACAGGGTTTCCATGGTAACTGTAAATATGGGAGAACCTGTACTTAAGCCGGAGGAAATTCCTGTGAAGGTTGATTCGGATAAGGACAGGATTGTGGATTATCCGGTAAAAATTGCCGGCAGGGATTACAATATAACCTGCGTATCCATGGGTAATCCACATTGTGTTACCTTTGTAGAGGACACAGATTCATTTCCTATTGAAGCAATTGGTCCGGAGTTTGAGAACAGTTCTCTTTTCCCCAGAAGAGTAAATGCAGAATTTGTTCAGGTAGTGAATAGAAAATATGCAAAAATGCGTGTATGGGAAAGAGGCTCAGGAGAGACACTGGCATGTGGAACAGGTACCTGTGCCAGCGTTGTAGCGGCAGTGCTTAACAATCTTACGGAAGATGAAGTAACCGTAAGGCTGTTGGGTGGAGAGCTTGTAATAAAGTGGGACAGAGAGTCTAATCTTGTATACATGACAGGGCCGGCAAAAATAGTATATGATGGAGAAATACAGATATGAATGCAGCAATTATAATAGCCGGAGGAAATGGACAGAGAATGCAAAATGACATTCCTAAGCAGTTTATCAGAGTGTACGATAAGCCGGTTATTATATATACACTTGAGAGCTTTCAGAAGCATCCGTTAATTGACTATATCCTTGCGGTATGCATTGAGGGATGGGAAAAAAAACTTGAGGAATACAGATTAGAATACAATATATCCAAGCTTTTTAGGATTGTTACAGGCGGAAGTACAGCTCAGGAGTCCATAAGAAATGGTGTGAATAATCTGAAGGACATTTGTGGCAGTGAAGATACGGTTATAATTCATGATGGGATACGTCCGTTGGTAGATTGTGATGTCCTTACCGATGTAATAGAAAAATGTATGCAATATGGAAATGGAATAAGCTCATTACCGTACAATGAACAGATTTTTGTAGCAGATGATGACATATCTACTACAAAATATATTCCAAGAGAAACTTTAAGAAGAGTATCAACACCGCAGGCATATAGATTTGGAAAACTGTCATGGGCATATGATAAGGCGTATAGAGAGAAAATAGGTATATATGGTTCCTCTTATACAAACACCATGATGGTGGAGCTGGGAGAACGGTTGTATTTTGCAAAAGGTTCGGATAAGAATATAAAGCTTACAACCCCTGATGACCTGGAAATATTTAAAGCGTATATCGGGAGAACGAAACAGATATAGATTGATGGAGATAAAATATGAATTTGTATCAAAATGAGAAATATATGCAGGGGCTTCATGATATTGCCACATTGAATTATAACTGGAAGAGACTTAGGGGCAAAAATCTGGCTATATCAGGTGGCACCGGTATGATAGGCAGATTTATGATAGATGTGCTTATGTACAGAAACAAATTTTTTGATCAGGATGTACATCTGTATGTGCTTGGGAGAAATCCGGATAAAGCAGGAGAAAGATTTTCTTATTATAAAGAATCACCATATTTTAATTATATCAGGCAGGATATAAATTATCCTGTTGATGTCAGTAAATGGGATAAAAGAATCAACAGTATGGATTACATAATTCATGCAGCAAGCCCGACCCATCCACTGGCATATTCAAAAGATCCCATAGGAACCATAACTGCTAATGTTATTGGCCTTAATAATCTTCTTTCCTGGGGGAATAATATGAATTGTCAAAGATTTGTATTTTTGTCCTCTGTGGAAATTTACGGAGAAAGCAGAAATGACCGTGATGTGTTTACAGAAGATTATATGGGATATATAGATTGCAATTCGCTAAGGGCAGGTTATCCGGAAAGTAAAAGAACCGGGGAAGCATTGTGCCGGGCATATATCAGCCGGAAAAATATGGATATAGTAATTCCAAGATTATCAAGGGTCTATGGGCCTACTATGCTTATGTCTGATTCCAAGGCTGTTTCCCAGTTTATAAAAAAGGGATTAAACAAAGAAGATATTGTGCTAAAAAGCAAGGGAACACAATACTATTCATACAGTTATGTTGCAGATGCCGTATCTGCTATTTTGCATATAATGTTTGATGGAACTTCCGGTGAAGCATATAATGTGGCATCGGCTGATTCAGATGTTACGCTTAAGGATCTGGCAGCATTGGTGGCAGATTATGCAAGTACAAGGGTTGTATATGAGAAGCCATCAGAGATTGAAGCATCGGGTTATTCAAGAGCAACAACAGCAATTCTATCCACAAAAAAGCTTGAAAAAACCGGATGGACATCTATTTATTCCATTGAGGAGGGAATAAAGCTGACTATGGATATTTTAAGAGGTAAGTAAATGATTGATGAAATAAAGGAGTTTGACCGGTACAGCAACCTTTTCAGGGAGCTGGTAAGAAAGGGGATAAAATTAAAATACAGACACTCTTATCTTGGAGTTATATGGTCTATGATAGAGCCTCTTCTGACTATGATTGTTTTAACTATAGTTTTTGGCACACTTTTTGGATATAAGAATAGGGAATTTCCCATATATATACTGGCCGGAAGACTTATATACAGCCTTTTTTCCCAGGCGACAACCAATGCCCTGAAATCTATAAGGCAGAATGAGGGAATGATAAAAAAGGTTTATGTTCCAAAGTATTTATATCCTCTTGCGGGAGTGACATATAATTATATCCTGTTTTTAATATCTCTCATAGTTCTTCTTGGAGTTTCGGTAGTACTTGGGGTATATCCTACTGCAAGGATATTACTGTGTCTGATTCCTTTGGGGATTCTTTTTATTTTGTCACTGGGAGCCGGACTTTTTCTGGCAACTCTTGGAGTTTTTTTCAGGGATATAGAATATTTGTGGAACGTTATACTTATGATAATTATGTATACCTGTGCTATATTTTATTATCCTGACGCAATATTGGAAAGTGATGTGAGCTTCATATTAAAATATAATCCACTGTTCTGTATCATTACTGATTTCAGGGAATGTATTTTCGGAAACAAAATGGATATGTGGATGCTGGGATATTCGTTTTTATTTTCATTCATATGTCTTATAATAGGAAGCTTGGTATTTAAAAGAAATATGGACAAATTTGTTTTGTATATATAGAGGACCTGTTATGGATAATATAATAAGCGTAGAAAATGTTTCAATGGAATTTAATCTTTGCAGGGAAAGAGTAGACAGTGCAAAGGAATATTTTATAAAAAGAATAAAGAAACAGATAAAATATGATAGTTTTTTTGCACTGCGTGATGTATCCTTTCAGGTAGGAAAAGGAGACAGACTGGGTATACTGGGGCTTAATGGGGCAGGTAAATCAACCCTTATGAAGGTTATAGCGGGCATATATAAGCCTACGTCGGGAAGGGTTGAGAGAAAAGGAATTATTGCACCAATGATTGAACTTGGAGCCGGGTTTGACAGACAGTATACCGGGGGAGAAAATATATATCTTTATGGAGCGGTTCTTGGGCATAGCAGACAGTTTATGAAAGAAAAATATGAAGAGATAGTTGAGTTTTCTGAATTGGGTGATTTTATAGATGTACCATTAAAAAACTACTCATCAGGTATGAGAACCAGACTGGGATTTTCTATTGCAACCATATTGCAGCCGGACATTCTTATTCTGGATGAGATTTTATCAGTGGGAGATGCAAAATTCAGGAAAAAGAGTGAAAAAAAACTGGTTGACATGATGGATACAGGTGTAACGGTTTTGTTTGTATCCCATAATATAGAGCAGGTAAAGAAAATCTGCAATAAGGGTATTATTATGGATAAAGGAAAACTGGCAGCTTATGGCTGTATAGATGATATTACCTGTCAATATATGGAAATGGTGAAATAAATGAGATTTAAATTCAGGCAAATAATTAAAATGATATGTCAGCATATTATATTTCCCTTTATATATTTCATTAACAGGTTAAGGCCTGTGGATAAAAATCTGGTGCTTCTGGCAGATGCTCATCATAAAAGCTGCCCTCCTTATATGGAAGAAATGAGAGCCGGTCTTTATAAGCGAAATATAAGATTCAGGGAATATTTTTTTGACTTAAAGGAGCTTAGCTTCTGGCAGGGCTTCCGGAAAATGATTTCCTTTATGGCAATATATCCAACCTGTGGGACAGTGATAATATGTGATTATTTTTTACCGGTGGCCTCTTGCAATAAAAAGAAAAAAACCAGGGTCATCCAGCTTTGGCATGGCTGTGGAGCATTTAAAAAATTTGGTTACAGTACAGTAAGTGATATACCGGCCGGCTACAAGGGAAATGTATTTAACAACAATGATATAATAACAGTAAGCGGAGAAAATTGTATAAAACCCTTTTCAATTGCCATGCAGGCAGGCGGAAGAGTTTTTCCGGTGGGAGTGAGCCATACAGACAGATTATTTAATCAGGAGTACATAGCAGGCTGCAGGGACAAGCTGAGATATGTGTATCCGGATTCGGCAGGAAAGAAGATAGTTTTATGGGCACCTACATTCAGGGGAAATCCGTCAAAACCGTATGTGGTTGGAGAAAAAGATGTGGAGGGATTTGCCCTGAACATGAATTTTGGGCTGGATGTGTATGTAATAAAGTGTTTACATCCCAATCTTGGACCCGGTGAAATGACCGCTGATGAGCTTATAGCCTGTGCAGATGTACTTATTACCGACTATTCATCCATTTTTTTTGAATATCTTATAATGGATAAGCCTGTTATTTTCTTTGCTCCAGATTACGAGGAATATAATAAAGAAAGAGGCTTTTATCTGGAATATGAGGATCTTCCCGGGGATATAATTACAGGACATGAGAATTGCAGCAGACGTATAAGGGATGCTGTAATTACAGCACTTACCATAGACCCGGTAAAAAATAGAAGGGCAGTTTACAGAAGGGAATATATGTCTGCCTGTGACGGATATGCCACAGGCAGAATTATAGAAAGGTATATACTCTGTAACAAATAAAGTGTAATATGAAGATAAAAAAAATCATAAAAAAAATACTTTCGAGAGGTTACAAATTTTATACATTAAAAATTCTTTACCCGTTCATATACAGGCTGAGCTCAACCGGGGCTGTCAATGATAAAAAGGTTGTATTTATTGAGGTAAGGGGGAATAAAATCAGTGATAATTTTGCATTGATATATAAAAGATTTGAAAGCATGGAGGGATATAATATATCTGAACATTTCCTTGGCATGAGCTTTGCGGGAAGAAGGGAATATAGAAAAAACTGTATAGCCATGTTGAAGGATATAGGAGATGCAAGATTTATCTTTCTCAACGATTCCTCAAATGTTACCTCCTGTATCCCTTTAAGAAAGGAATCGGTATTAACCCAGGTGTGGCATGGCTGTGGGGCATTTAAGAAATTCGGAATGAGTACGGCAGAGCTTATTTTTGGAGATAACCGGAAAACCCTTATGAAATATCCTTATCACAGAAACTATTCCCACGTTACGGTAAGCTCTCCCGAGGTTATATGGGCATATGAGGAGGCAATGTCCCTTGAAGGGCAAAAGGGAGTGGTTAAGGCACTGGGGCTTTCCAGAACAGATGTATTTTTTCAGGAGGAGTATGTAAATAAATCTGTGGAAAAAATATACCGGCTTTTTCCATGTGCCAGGGGCAAAAAAATAATTCTTTACGCACCTACCTTCCGAGGCAGGGTTGCTAAGGCAAAAGCACCGGATAAGCTGGATATTCCAATGCTGTACAAAGAACTGGGACAGGATTATGTTATGTTAATCAAGCACCATCCATTTGTTAAAAGAGCACCGGAAATTGACCCGGTATATGCTGAGTTTGCAAAGTCTGTAACAACATCAGCAACTATAGAGGAGCTGCTTTGTGCAAGTGATATATGTATATCGGATTATTCATCGCTTATATTTGAATATTCACTGTTTAGCCGACCTATGATTTTCTTCGCCTATGATCTGGATGAATACTATGACTGGCGTGGCTTTTTCTATGATTATAAGCAGCTGGTTCCGGGGCCTATTTTTAATAATACTAAGGATATAGTAAGCTATATTAAGGATATTGAGCATAAATTTCAGCCGGAGCTGGTTGAAAATTTCAGAAAAAAATATATGTCCGCCTGTGACGGACATGCTACAGACAGAATAATGAAGCTGCTTTTGGAGGATAAAACATTATGATATCTGTAATAATTCCCGTATATAACGGCGAAAAATATTTGCAAAATGCATTTGAGTCAGCCATGATGCAGAGGGTTGAAAAGGAAATAATTATAATAGATGATGCATCCACAGATAACCTTCTTGAAGTATTCTGCCACACTTACAATATGAAGCCTTTTGAACCAGCAGACAAAACAAAAAAGGAGACCGTGATATACTGGAAGGGAAAAATAAGAAATGTACGGGTCACCATATTAAAAAATACAAGTAACACAGGTGTGGGAGAGGCAAGAAATATAGGAGTACAGGCAGCAGAGGGCGAATATGTTGCCTTTTTGGATTGTGATGATTTGTGGACTTCTGACAAGCTCAAAAGGCAGCTGCTCTGTCTGAACAGGACCGGTGGAGTTTTATGCAACACAGCCAGGGAACTGATAAAGCCGGATGGCACATCTACAGGTGTTATTATTCATACACCCAAAACGATAACTCTTAAACATCTCGAACGCACTAATTGTATTAACTGTTCATCTGTGCTGGTAAGAAGGGACGTCATGCTAAGATTCCCTATGAAGCATTCAGATGCTCATGAAGACTACTATTCCTGGCTTAAAATATTTAAGGAATATCCTTCGGCACCGGGACTTGATTCGCCTATGCTGAAATATCGTCTTTCCCCTCAAAGTAAGTCCGGGAATAAGGTGAAATCTGCGATTATGACATATAAGACGTACAGGTATGCCGGATATGGTTTATTAAGGACAATTCTTATGATGGTCAGCTATATCTGTAACGGAATAAAAAAATACAGCAAAATATCCTGATATAAGGTGGGAAATGTATGAATATAACAGAAAATAAAATCAGAGAAATAGAGGCTTTGGCAAAGCTTTCCCTAAATGATGAGGAACGAAAGCAGGCAGGAGATGATATGAATAAAATGTTAGATTATATTCATGTAATGGAAGAAATGCCCCCGGATAAGGATGAGAAGCCTGGTCTTGAAGAAAAAAGCAAAAATAATTTCAGGGAGGACAGGGTAATGGAATTTGAGAACAGCCGTGAATTGCTTGATGGAGCAATCAGAAAGAGCAATAACTGCATCTGTGTTCCGAATACCTTTTAAACATATATGAATTTTATGGATATGAGTGCCACAGTCTTAAGTGAGTTGATACGAAAAAAAAAGATTAAGATTAGCGAGGTTTTGTCAGCCTGCTTTGACAGGATAAGAGCATATAATGATGTTTTTAATGTGTATGTTACCATAGATGAAGACAGGGCATACAGCAGAGCAGATGCTCTGCAAAAAGAACTTTATTCAGGAGGGCATATTAGCCCTTTGTTTGGTGTGCCTGTAGCAATAAAGGACAATATATGCACAAAGGATATCAGGACAACCTGTTGCTCAGATATGCTCAGGAATTTCATTCCCTGCTATTCGGCGACGGTAGTAAATGCATTGGAAAATGCAGGAATGATAGTAGTCGGAAAGACAAATATGGATGAATTCGCTATGGGCAACAGCACAGAAACCTCCATATTTGGAGTAACAAAAAATCCATGGAACAGAAAAAAAGTTGCTGGAGGCTCCTCTGGGGGATCAGCGGCTGCCGTAGCACTTGGAATGTGCAGCGTGGCACTTGGCTCCGACACAGGAGGGTCTGTACGTCAGCCATCAGCCTTATGTGGAGTGACAGGAATTAAGCCTACCTATGGAAGAGTATCAAGAAATGGGCTTATAGCCTACGCATCATCTATGGATACTGTAGGAACTATGGGTAAAAATATTTGTGATGCGGCAACCCTTTTGGAGTGTATATCGGGATATGACAGTGGAGATTCAACTTCTATTATGGGAAAAAATATAGAGACGGACAAAATACCGGTATCACTTAAGAACAATCCGAGGATAGCAATTCCCATGAATATGATAGCACATAATTCTTCGGAAGAAATGATAAGACTGGTGGAAACAGCAGCGGATATATTGGGGGCTCATGGTGCCCTGATTGAATACATTGATATGGAGCTGGAAAAGTATGTCTTGCCGGTGTATTATACCCTGGCATGCAGTGAAGCATCATCAAATCTTCAAAGATATGACGGAGTAAGATATGGTTACAGGTCAGAAAATTATAACAACCTCAATGAAATGTATAAAAACACAAGAACTGCAGCCTTTGGCAGCGAGGTGAAGAGGAGAATAATGCTTGGAACCTTTGCTCTTAGTGCAGGATATTATGACGAGTATTATCTCCGGGCATTAAGAGGAAGGAAATTGATATCCCAAAAGATAGGTGAACTGTTTACAGAGTATGATTGCATACTGACACCGGTTACTCCGGGAGGAGCATACAATATAGGAAACTACAGGGAAAATTTTCTGGAAAAATATAATGAGGATATATTTACTGTATGGGCTAACCTTGCAGGAATTCCTGCAATTTCCATTCCGGGTGGATTAGATAGGAATAATATGCCCCTTGGCATACAGCTTATGGTAAGGCATTTTGCAGAAGAAGACATGTTAAGTCTTGGATACATTATAGAAAGAAATCTGGGGATACAGGAGGGTAAGTATGATTTATGACATTGTTGTAGGGCTGGAAATCCATGTGGAGCTGTCTACCGCTACTAAAATATTTTGTGGGTGTAAAACAACCTTCGGATGTCCTCCCAATACCAATGTATGTCCGGTATGCATGGGCTATCCGGGTACCCTGCCGGTACTTAACAGAGAGGTTCTTAATAAGGCTATTGAGGTTGGAATGGCGACAAATTGCCATATAGCTTCTCTGACCACCTTTGACAGAAAAAATTATTTCTATCCGGACAACCCTAAAAATTATCAGATATCCCAATTGTATAATCCTATATGTAAGGACGGATATGTTACCATAAACACGGCTAACGGAGAAAAAAAGATAGGTATTGATAATATCCATATGGAGGAGGATGCAGGAAAATTAATTCATAGTGAAACCGGGGGAGAAACTCTTGTAGATTTTAACAGAGCAGGAGTGCCTCTTATTGAGATTGTTACCGAACCGGATATGGAGAGTATATATGAGGTGAAAGAGTTTTTGAATAAGCTAAGACTCTGTATACAATATACAGGTGCCTCTGATTGTAAGCTCAATGAAGGCTCTATGAGGGTGGATGTCAATTTGTCGGTAAAAAAGCAGGGGGATAAAAAATTAGGAGTAAGGACTGAGATGAAAAATCTCAATTCCATAAAGGCCATAGAGCATGCCATAGACCACGAGGCGAAACGGCAGATAGCTATTATAGAATCAGGTGGCAGAGTAGAGTCTGAAACAAGAAAATGGGATGAGAACGGACAATGCTCTTACCTGATGAGAGGGAAAGAAGACAGCAGGGATTACAGATATTTTCCTGAGCCGGATATACCTGCATTAAGCATTGATAAAAAATGGCTTACGGATATAAGAAGCAGGTTATCTGAGCAAAGAGAGGAAAAGATGCGAAGATATAAGGTACAGTATAATCTTCCTGATTATGATATAGAAGTGATAACCGGAAATGTACTTTTACTCAGGCTTTTTGAGGAAGCCATGCAGCTAATGGCAGAGCCCAAAAGCGTGTCTAACTGGCTTATGGGTGAAACCATAAGAATTATAAGAGAAAATGGACTTAGCGAGGATAACCTGAAGATATCTTCAAAGGCTCTGGTTACAATAATTGACCTTGTAAAAAACGGGAAGATTAATAATACAGTGGCAAAAAGAGTATATCAGGAGGTTATCGTAAATAATGTTGATCCGGAGGAATATATAAGAGAAAACGGCCTTGAGCAGGAAAAGGATGCAAAAAAGCTTACTCCGGTTATACAAGAGGTTATAAAAGAAAATGAGCAGTCGGTAATGGATTACAGAGCGGGGAAAACAAAAGCTATAGGTTACCTGATTGGACAGACGATGAAAAAAATGGGGGGAAAAGCTTCCCCCGATATAGTTAGCAAAATTCTTATTGATTTGCTTGAAGAAAAGATATACTAAAGTCTGTAGCCGTTCTTTTTTAACAGTGCCCTGGCTGTATCTATGGAGTCTGCACCGGCTTTGTTTTTTACCGGGGCAAATTCCCTGTCTCTTTCTACTTCGAAAACAAGGCAGTCATCCATAGTATGAATAAGATCCAGGGCAAGAGTTTCATACTTGTAAGCATTAGGCTGCTCAGGGGTAATATATTTACCGTCATAGCTATAATATGGTACAGCCTTCTTTACAACGTGAAGAGGCATTTCATACTCCAGAGTTTCCTTAAGCCTATGAATAGGAAAGAGATAATTCAAGGTAACACCATAGCCATATGAAAGAGTTCCATCCTGATTGGTATGATACATCATATCTTTTGAAAGCTCATAATATTCTATTATATGGGGCTTTCCGTTTTCCTGGCATATAGCGCCCACCTTTTCGTCCGGACTCACCTTATATACGACCTTTGAACCGCACATTTTTCCCGATGCAATGGTTGCTCCAAGAAAAACAGGATCAGCAATTCTTTGTAAAACATTATCCACAGAAAAAACATTTATCCATTTCATATTGGACTTAAGGATGCTGTCAAGAAGACCGCATCTTTTTAATGAGCTGAACCATCCTCCGTTGCCATTGGGGGACATGGCAATGGAATTGGCTGAGGATAACAAAAGATTACCGTCAAAGTCAGTAGCAGGATTAAGCTCCTGGACAAAAAAGAACAGATAATCAGGATTGTAGTCGAAATAATCATGCTCTTTGAAGAAGGTGACGGTATCCTGGTAATTTATGTCACTACACATAATATACATAGGAATCCAGGTATTGGAAAGCTTTACCACATCAAGAGTATGCTCTATAAGGAGTTGAAAAATATACATATCTTCATTAATTCCTATGTTAAATGTACCCTTTGGCATATCATAACCAAGTCGGGTACCCTGTCCTCCGGCTAAAAGTAAAAGGCAAAGCTCGCCGTTTTTAATTGAATCTAAGCCAATTTCCATATATTTATCTTTGTTGGCATTTATAGTACCCAGGGATAAAGCTTCAATGGGCTCAATGTTACCCGGCTGCTTCTTCCGGCGATTGAAATAATTCATAAAGCTCCAGTCTACATTCTGAAGCTGTTTAAGAATAATATCCCGGTCGTTTTCCTCTAATGAGTTTATGTGGTATATTAAAGCCTCTTGGTTGTTTTTTTCAAGGCAATCAAATATAAGCTTTTTGTTCATATTCCCTCCATTGTTATCTGTCGTTATCTATAATCTTTAAGAGCCTTTTTTATTCTTATTGTCTCCTTGAATATATTAAGTATGGTTTTAATTGAAAATCTGGATTTTTCGGTACGACTTCTGTTGAAATGCAGCCTTACAGGCATTTCTATAATGCTGTATCCCTTCTTGGCAGCCTTGGCAAGAATCTCGATATCAAAAGCGTAGCCATGGGTATTCAGTGAATCACAAATAGGTATAATTACAGAAGATTTAAACATTTTTATACCGGTCTGGGTATCCTTAATTTTCAAACGAAACATTAATTTGAGCAAAAAATAATATCCCATACTCAAAAATCTTCTTATGGCAGGGTATTCCAACTGTGAATCGGGGTGAAGCTTGGAGCCTATGGCTATGTCGGCATTCCTGCTTTGCATCTCCCTGTAAAAATCTATAAGCATGTCAGGGGGCAGTTCAAGATCAGAGTCAAGAAAGGCTGTGTAGCTGCTGTTGGCATAGGAAACTCCTGTGGTGATGGCGTTTCCCTTTCCCTTATTTGCCTCATATGAAATATATGCTATGTGTGTGTCTGAGCAGGCTGCTCTTTTTATTTCGCTGAAGGTATTATCACTGCTTCCGTCGTTTACTGCAATAAGCTGGTAATTAGTGAAGCTTTTACCTATTATGCCGGAGGCCTCAAGAAGATTGCGGCAGATGGCATTCCCTTCATTATAGGCAGGCAGGATCACGCACAGGTCATAGGGTTCATGCCGTTTTGTAAGATTGTCGCTGCATATAAAATTGGAAGGATTAGTATTAATCATAGCATAACCTGATTTCATTAAAAATATTATTGCATAGTATATCACACACCACTATTTTTCTCAAGGGGAAAAGGATGGTTGGTTTAACCGGGGAAAATCAGAAAGGCTGGTTTAAACAGTGACATTTGTCAATTGTAAAAACAGTAAGTGTGATATAAAATGTGTATCATAAAATTGTAATAAGGAGAAACAGACATGTTAAGAATAGAGCATCTTACAAAGAAGTATGGCGAAAAAAAAGCTGTAGACGATTTGACAATCAGCATTAAGCCGGGTGAAATATATGGTTTTATCGGGCATAATGGTGCCGGTAAGACTACTACATTAAAATCCGTTGTAGGCATATTGCAATTTGAGGAAGGTGAAATATACATTGATAATGAATCAATCAAGGAACACCCGCTTTCCTGCAAGAAGAAGCTGGCATACATACCTGATAACCCGGATTTGTATGAATTCATGACAGGAATAAAGTACCTGGATTTTATTGCAGATATATTCAAGGTTGAAGGGCATGTCAGACAGGAAAGAATAAAAAAATATGGGGATTTGTTTGAGATGACAGGAAATCTGGGAGAAGCGATTGCATCTTATTCACATGGAATGAAACAAAAGCTTGCCATTATTGCTGCCTGGATTCATGAGCCAAGGCTTATTATTATGGATGAGCCATTTGTAGGTCTTGACCCTAAGGCTGCACATATTTTAAAGGGAATGATGAGAGAGGTATGTGATAAGGGAGGCGCTATATTCTTTTCTACCCATGTATTAGAGGTGGCGGAAAAGCTTTGCGATAAGGTTGCCATAATAAAGTCTGGGAAGCTGATTCGTTCCGGTACTATGGAAGAGGTGAAGGGCGATGACAGTCTTGAAGAAGTATTTCTTGAATTGGAGGGAGAATAATGTTGCGTATTCTGTTGAAAAAGCAGATGACAGAGGTATTCAAGGGTTATTTCTATGATGCAAAGAAAAACAAAAAACGCTCCACCCTTTCAACTGTATCTCTTATTCTTCTGTTTGTGGCACTGATGGTAGGCGTTATCGGAGGAATGTTTACGGCATTGTCTATACAGCTTTGTAAACCCTTCATAAATGCGGAAATGGACTGGCTGTATTTTCTGATTATGGGTCTTCTTGCCATTTCCTATGGAGCTATTGTAGGAGCATTTAATTCATATTACGGACTCTATGTATCTAAGGATAATGATTTGCTGCTATCCATGCCTATAAGTGCAAAAAGTATTATTGTGGCCAGATTGACAAGCACATATCTTATCGGATTTATGTATGCTGCAACGGTAATAGTACCGGCAATAGTAGTATACTGGGTTGTTAAGGGTGTAAGTCTTTTGAATCTGTGGGGTGGAATAGCACTTATTGTAATAATATCAGTGATGGTTCTCGATATGTCCTGCCTGATAGGCTGGTGTATGGCAAAGGCCGGTAAAAAGCTGAAAAACAAAAGCTTTATATCGGTAATACTTGCATTACTTTTTATGGGATTATACTATTTTGTATTTTTTAAAGTACAGGGTATAATAAAGGCTCTTATAATTAATGTGGCAGTTTATGGGAAAAAGATAAAAAATGCTTCAAAGCTGGTATATATGTTTGGCAAGATAGGGGAAGGAAACCTGAAAAGCTCTCTGTTATATCTCGGAATTGTTATTGTGCTTTTAATTGTTGTATTTTATCTTGTTGAGAGAAGTTTTATAGGTATAGTAACCTTTCAGGGTGCAGGAAAGAAAAAATCCTTTGTATTGAAAAGCTCAAAGAAAAGAACAGGCTTTATGGCATTATTGTCAAAGGAGTTTGGAAGATTCACAGCCAGCCCCAACTATATGATTAATTGTGGCATGGGAGTAGTATTTATACCTGTTGCAGGAATATTTTTCCTTATAAAGGGGGATGGCATCATTAATACAATTAGTAAGATGCTTGCAGGAAAGGAAGCTGAAGGACTGGGAACAGCATTTTTTGTTGCAGCGATATGCCTTCTGGTTTCCATGAATGATATGGTGGTTCCTTCAGTTTCCCTTGAGGGAAAAAACATATGGATTGTGCAATCACTTCCTGTTAACACATGGGATGTATTAAAGGCCAAGCTTATGGTACAGCTCATCCTCACGGGTATACCTGTAATTTTTTGTGACATCTGTATGGCAGCCGTCTTGGATTGCAGCCTGACAGAAAGGATGCTTGCGATGCTGGTTCCACTGATATATGTTATATTCTTAGATCTTTTTGGATTATTTATGGGACTTAATATGTCCAATCTTGTATGGACAAATGAGCTGGCACCGATAAAGCAGAGCATGGGTGTTATGATATCCATGTTCGGTGGCTGGGCATTGGCTTTTGCTATGGGTGCAATTTATGCATTTGCAGGATACAGGATGGGAATCAGCACATACCTTATTATAGTCAGTCTGATTCTTGGAACTGCCTGTGCTATATTATATGGATGGCTTAAGAGAAAGGGCAGTGAAAAGTTCGCCTCCTTGTAAGGGAGATAAGGTATGCGAATAGTACCTAATTTGACTTTGGATATTGTAAAAAAGGTTAAATAGTGGTAAATTATATGTACAGATTGTAAAAGGTTTACCATTATTACTGAATTATTATAAAGATTTACCCGTATGGGTAAAAGGAAAAAGCATGTTGTAAGAAAATTTGGTAAAGTTGACCGAAGTAATCGCAATATGCTTTTTTAATTCGGTGATATGTAGTTTTTATACAGAGAGAAGATCTTTAGAAAAATACATATTTTTTGAGGTGTGAATATGCTTAACAGGAAGAAGATAATTATTTATGGTATCATTTTTGTCATGATATGCGCAGGCTTTGGTGCACTTGGCTTCAAACTGGTGTATGACAGACAGCACCAGGTGTCATTTTCTATCAATGCAGACTCTGCAGACTCTGCAGACTCTGATGAAGAGATGGATGTGGAGGTTTATATGACACAGTCAAAATCCTGGGTAGACAAGGATGAGAATGGATATATGTGTCAGGGTATGCAATATGATGGTACTATAGTCAACAACATGGATTATATGCTTAAGGATTGGACTGTATACATATGTGTAACAGGCGAATCCAGAATAGACAGCTCGTGGAACGGAGAATATGTATATCAGGACGGAGATATTATCTTTACTCCGGATGCGGGAATCGGGATGAATAAGCTTCTGAAGCATAGTGATAATACCTTTGGCTTTGTATTATATGTCCCTTATGTGCCTCATGCGGGGGAAATAACCGGATTTCAGGTTGTGGGCTACAGGTATCCGTTTTTAACTGATTTTAAGGCTTTTTATGTCCTGATTACTCTGCTTGTTATATGGTTAATTGTACTGAGCTGTCATATAGTAATACATTTCCGTTCAAGGAGTCTTATATTAAGGCGTGAGAATGATGAGAAGATAATATTGGATACCATGACTATTCTGGCCAACCTTATTGATGCAAAGGACAGATATACTAACGGTCATTCGGAAAGAGTCGCCGAATATGCTGTTATGCTGGCAGAGTGTATGAATCTTGATGATGATCAGATTAGAAAAATAGGTTACATAGGTCTTATGCATGACTGCGGGAAAATGGGTATACCCGATAGTGTTCTGAAAAAGGAAGGAAAGCTTTCAGATGAGGAAATGGATATTATCAAGTCGCATACTACATTGGGAGCCAAGATTCTCGAGAACTTTACTGCTGTAGAGGGAATTAAGGAAGGTGCGCTGTATCATCATGAAAGATATGACGGTAAGGGTTATCCGACAGGAATTATGGGAGAAGACATTCCTTTGTATGCAAGAATAATATGTGTAGCGGACTCCTTTGATGCCATGAACAGTGACAGATGCTACAGGGCCCATCTCACAATGGAAAAAATTATAAGTGAGTTAGAGATTAACAAGGGAAAACAGTTCGATCCGGAGATAGCAGATATAATGATAAAACTTATCAGAGATAATAGAGTAAAGACATACACAAAATAATATGTATTAACTGGGAGCTGGTTTTAATGGAAAATTATATTATAGTTGCTGTTATAGTTGCAATGGTCATAATTGGTGCAAGAGCGTGTGTGAGCCATTTCAAGGGTGAAGGTGGCTGCTGTGGTGGCTCAGAGCTTAAAATAAAGCCCCGCAGACTTAAAAATGTTGTAAGGACAATAACTGTTTCTGTTGATGGGATGAGCTGTGAGCATTGCAAAACCAAAGTTGAAAATGCATTAAATGAAATGGCAGGGATATCTGCAAGGGTAAATCTTAAGAAAAAGGAAGCCTATGTTTCAATGGACAGACAGGTTGATAATGATATCATAAAAAAGACCATCGAAAACACAGGCTATAAGGTTACTTCAATAAAAACTCAAAATACTTAGCCAATCAGGCTGAGGATACGTCTGCTGTCGTAGCTGACCATCGGAACATGTTCAACCTCAATTTTGTATAAGGCATTTGCTGCAATATGCTCGGCTATTTGTTCAATATCCCGTACACCTGAGGTTTCGCAGCAGAGCTTTATTATAGTATCGAGACCATCCTCGGTTATTTCTATCTCATCGGAAGACATACTCATTCTTTTTAATATTTTTGGAAGGGCAAACCTGGAAAAAATAATCTTTTTTTCCTCCGGAGTGTAATCCGGAATTTCAATAACGGCAAAACGGGACATAATAGGAGCGCTTATCCTGCTCTTATCGTTGGCTGTGGCTATAGGGTATACGCCATCAGTAGGAATCATACATTCCATGTAATTATCAGTAAAACCAAGATTATCAAGGAGAGTAAGAAGCACATCTGCCGGATTGCCGTTTCCCTTACCTTCATTGGCCTTATCCAGCTCATTGATTATAAATACAAGCTTAGATTCTCCGGCATGTGCAAAGGCCTCCATGATTATGCCGGGTTTGGCGTTGGCATATACTCTTGAACTTCCGGTTAATTGCTCAGGATCGTTGATTGAGCTCATATCCAGAGTAGTCCATGGAAGCTTAAGAATTTTTGCCACAGCATAAGCAACCTGGGATTTGCCTGTTCCGGCAGGCCCCACGATTAACAGGCCATAAGCGGGCAGAGTGTGAGTTCGGTTGATTTGGATAATTGTTTCGATAACTCTTTGCTTAACCCTTTCCATTCCATACAATTCTTCATCAAGTATACGCTTTGCTTCAACAGGATCGATAGCTGAAAAATAATGGTTTTTCCAGTTTATGCCCATCATGGTTGAAAGAGCTCTCTGGGCATGGCGTCTTTCTTCCGGGGACACCTCGTTTGACCTGGCAACTACAAGATTTCTGCGGGCCCATTGCTGTATGTTTTCAGGCAGTGTGTTGCCGGCACATGCAATAAAATCTGTTATACTCTGAATACTTGTAAGCTTCATTCCATCACCGTTTATATCTTCATCCTCATCCTGTTTTGTCTGCGACGGAGGATCGCTTGAGAGAAGCCGCTCGATCATATATTGCAAAAAACCGTCAGCGGAGGAAAGCTTTGTGCTGTCTCCAAAGGCCTGTTCCCTTATTTTGTACACTGCATATCCCTGAGGGGTTATAGCCCCGGAAAGCTTAACCCTAATATGGTTTTCGCCAAGCCATTTATAAAGGCTTGTAAAACGGGAGTCTATCTTGAGTATATTAAGTATACTTTTTTTCTGTCCGTCATTATACTCAAAGGCAGTTATTTTTATCGGATTAATAAACATACCACCTGAATGGTGCTTAAGTATCCCCCCCGGATTATCGATTATCATAATTGGTGCTTCGGGAGTAGCAAAATTATTAAAGGATTGAAATGTTTCATATGTGCATACAGATTCTGAATGGGAATCTGTCTTATCAGAAAAATCAAAAACAGGCATAGTAAATTCTCCTTATAAGTTAAGATAAGAATATAATATCATATAAAAGGATAAAAATGTAGTTATAATAGCTAAATGAAGTATACAAAAATAAAAATATATTAAAATACAAGTGTTTATCTTGCATAAATATAAATTGAGTTGTATATTTAACAGGACGATGTAATTTTTGATATACTATTATTAGGAGGAGAAACATATGGCTAAAGAAAAAGTTGTTTTGGCATATTCAGGTGGTCTGGATACAACTGCTATAATCCCATGGTTAAAGGAAACCTATAATTATGATGTAATTTGCTGCTGTGTTGATGTAGGACAGGAAAGCGAATTGGAGGGACTTGATGAAAGAGCAAAGTATTCAGGAGCAGAAAAGCTGTACATAGAGGATGTTGTGGATGAGCTTTGCGATGAATATATTATGCCTACAGTAAAGGCCAATGCCGTATATGAGAACAAGTACCTGCTTGGTACATCCTTTGCCAGACCGGTTATTGCTAAAAAGCTTGTTGAAATTGCAAGAAAAGAGGGAGCTGTAGCTATCTGCCATGGCGCTACAGGAAAGGGCAACGATCAGTTGAGATTTGAGCTTTCAATTAAGGCACTTGCACCGGACATTAAGGTTATTGCAACCTGGAGACAGCCGGAATGGACAATGCAGTCCAGAGAGGATGAAATAGCATTCTGTAAGGCTCATGGGATTGATTTACCTTTTGATGCAAGCCATTCATATAGCCGTGACAGAAATATATGGCATATAAGCCATGAAGGACTTGAGCTGGAAAACCCTGCTCTTGCACCAAATTATGACGATTTGCTGGTGTTAAGTGTTACACCTCAGAATGCTCCTGACGAATCGGAGGATGTTGAGCTTGAATTTGAAAAGGGTATTCCTGTTGCTATTAATGGCAGGAAGATGAAAACTTCGGATATAATAAGAGAGCTTAACCATCTGGGTGGTAAGCATGGAATCGGTATTATTGATATTGTGGAAAATCGTGTTGTCGGTATGAAATCCCGTGGTGTATATGAAACTCCGGGAGGAACCATTCTTATGGAGGCTCATACACAGCTTGAAGAAATATGTCTTGACCGTGAGACTCTTGCATATAAAAAGCTTGTGGCAACAAGATTTGCAGATTTGGTATATGAGGGAAAGTGGTTCTGCCCACTTAGAGAAAGCCTTTCAGCATTTGTAGATAAGACTCAGGAGACAGTTACAGGTAAAGTAAAGATGAAGCTTTATAAGGGCAATATAATTAAGCAGGGAACAACTTCCCCTTATTCTCTTTATTCGGAAAGCCTTGCATCATTTACCACAGGTGATTTGTATGATCACAAGGATGCATCAGGTTTTATTAATCTCTTTGGACTTTCAATGAAGGTAAGAGCGATGATGGAGCAGAATGTAGAAAAAAACAAGAAATAATAGAATGTAATATGTAATAAATGAAGAGCTGTCACTTTTATTAAAGTGGCAGCTCCTTATTTTAATTATTGCTTTTTATTTTGTACCGAATATTCGGTCTCCGGCATCTCCAAGCCCCGGACAGATATAGGCATCTGCGTTAAGACAGCGGTCAAGCTGACCAACATATATCTGTATATCAGGATGTGCTTCTGAGAGACGCTTTAATCCCTCGGGGGCAGCTATAATTGACATAAACTTAATCTGTTGTCCACCATGAGCCTTAATCTGATTTACTGCGTCTACCGCAGAACCACCGGTAGCCAGCATAGGATCAGTAACAATTATTGTTCGTTCCTCAATAGGCTTAGGAAGCTTACAATAGTATTCCTGTGGAGTGTGGGTTATCTCATCACGATACATTCCTATATGCCCAACCTTTGCAGTAGGGGTAAGTGCAAGTATTCCCCCGACCATACCGAGACCGGCTCTAAGAATTGGGACTACAGCCAGTTTTCTGCCTGATATCATAGGTGCCATGCATTTTTCGATTGGTGTTTCAATTTCTACGTCCTCTACAGGCAAATCCCTGAGAGCCTCATATCCCATAAGCATGGCAATTTCTTCGACAAGCTTTCTGAACTCATTTGTTCCGGTATTTTTGTCACGCAAAATAGATATTTTGTGTTTAATTAAAGGATGATCAAAAATGTGAATATTGTTTTCCATTATATATATTTACCTCCGTTTATATGATAAAAATTAAACCTGCTCAGCATCTTCACCATCTGAGTCAGTGACAGTCTCCTCCTCGGCAGAGAAAACGTAATCCTTTCCCGGAAGAATGGCATTTAACAGTATACCGGCAATGGCGGCCACTGCTAAGCCTGAAAGCTTAATATCAAAATTACCTATGGAGAAGAGGATACCGGATGATATAACGGATTCTCCGGCTTCGTTATATACCGAATGATATTCAATACCAAGTGAGCTTACAAGTATTACAGCAGCAATTATAAGGTTACGGCTTTTTGTGAAGTCAACATGGTTTTCCACAACATTTCTTACTCCGATTGCTGAAATCATACCATAAAGGATAAGAGAAGCTCCACCAATAACAGCGGATGGAACTGAACTTATTAAAGCTGAAAATTTAGGACAGAATGATAATAATATTGCAAATCCTGCAGCAATTCGCATTACAATAGGATCATATACCTTAGACAGTGCAAGGACACCTGTGTTTTCACCATAGGTTGTATTGGCAGGACCGCCGAAAAAGGCTGAAAAGCTTGTTGCAAGACCATCGCCGATAAGGGTTCGGTGTAATCCCGGGTTGGCAATGTAATTTTTGCCTGTTGTAGCACTGATTGCAGATATATCCCCGATGTGCTCCATCATTGTGGCAAGGGAAATAGGCATTATTGTGATTATGGCATTCAGGTCAAATTTTGCAAAGCTTGAAGAGCTTAATGGTATTCCTATCCAGGCAGCGTCTGCAACACTTGAAAAATCTATCTCACCGGCAATAAATGCAGCCAGATAGGAACCGATTATACCCAACATAATAGGAATAATTTTTATCATACCCTTTCCCCATATATTGCATATGATAATAATTACCATAGCAACAAGGGCAATAGGCCAGTTGGTTGAACAGTTGTTTATAGCTGAAGGAGCCAGTATAAGCCCTATTGCGATAATGATTGGTCCGGTTACAACAGGTGGGAAAAATTTCATGACCCTGTTTATACCGAAAATTTTAATAAGAGCGGCTACTATAATATATACGAAGCCGGCAACAAATACACCACCACAGGCATAGGCAAGCTGTGTTGGATCTGCTTTGCCGTTTACCATAGGGGCTACTGCTGCATAACCACCAAGAAAAGCGAAGGAGGAGCCCAGAAAAGCAGGAACCTTTCCTCCGGTTATAAGGTGAAATAAAAGTGTGCCAAGGCCGGCCATAAGGAGGGTGGTTGAAACACTGAGCCCTGTAAGAATTGGAACAAGAACGGTGGCACCAAACATTGCAAATGTGTGTTGTAATCCCAATAAGAGCATTTTGCCTGTGCCTAAGGATTTGGCATCATAAATAGGCTGACCGTCAAGCTGGGATTTTTTGCTTTTGTTTGACATAGAATGAAATCCTCTCTTTCTTCTTTATTATTACTACGATAACACAAAAGGTCTTAGTGTGCAAAGAGAAATATACGTCAATATAAAAAAATATAATTGCCGTAATATTTGCGATATTCTTTGTTAAACATGAAATGAGAAAAATAGAGAATATTATAACCTTACCGATACAGAGTTAAAGTATAGGGCGATGCTCGTTTAATACTGTTTTTTTAAAATGTGGTAATTCTTTGAAAATTGATGTATTGAAAACTAATTTGACAGGTGATATAATGAGCTGATATTTATTTAAAAGTATATGTTTAATAGGAGAGTTAAATGAACAAATTCATTTTGAGCTGTTGCTCGACAGCAGATCTTACAAAGGAACATTTTGACAAGATTGATGTAAAGTATATATGCTTTCATTTTGAATTGAACAAAAAGGAATATGCCGATGACTTGGGTAAATCCATACCGTTTGAGGAATTTTACAGACAAATGGCTGAAGGAGCTTCTACAAAAACATCTCAGATAAATGCAGATGAGTTTGAAGCATATTTTGAGCCTTATCTCAGGGAAGGCTGGGATATTTTGCATATATGCCTGTCCTCGGGCTTGTCAGGAGTGGTTAACTCAGCTAATATAGCAAAAGCATCCCTGCTGGAAAAATACCCGGACAGGAAGCTTTATATAGTTGATTCCCTGGGAGCGTCATCCGGATATGGACTTATAATGGATACTCTGGCCGGTCTTAGGGATGAAGGAAAAAGCATAGATGAGCTTCACGACTGGATTGAGAGTAATAAGCTGAGGATGAATCATTGGTTTTTTTCAACAGACTTATCCTTTTATATAAAGGGCGGGAGAATAACAAAATCAGCAGGAATGGTTGGCAAGCTGCTTAATATATGTCCCCTCCTTAACATGGACAATCTGGGGCACCTTATACCACGCTACAAGATACGGGGTAAGAAAAAGGTTATAAATGCCATTGTTGACAGAATGCAAGAGTGTGCCGAGGATGGAACTGATTATTCAGGCAAATGCTATATTTCCCAGTCTGCATGCGTTGAGGATGCAAAAGAGGTGGCTGCATTGGTAGAAGAGAGATTTCCCAAGCTTAACGGAAAGGTTGAGATTAACTACATCGGAACTACAATCGGAAGCCATACAGGTCCTGGAACGGTTGCACTATTTTTCTGGGGAAAAGAAAGGATAAATTAGAAGGTATGAAGGTAGCCATATTAAGTGATACAAACAGTGGAATAGGGATTAAGGAGGCACAGGAAAAGGAAATATTTGTTATGCCTATGCCTGTTATAATAGAGGAAGAAACCTTCTATGAGGGAATTAATCTTACCGAGGAGGAATTCTATCAGGCCCTTTCTGATAACAAGGGAGTAAAAACCTCCCAGCCTTCTCCCGGTGATGTAATGGATATGTGGGAAAATCTTCTGGATAAGGGTTACGATCAGATTGTCTATATTCCTATGTCAAGCGGATTAAGTAACTCTTGTGAAGCAGCTCTGGGTTATTCACAGGATTATCCCGGAAAAGTATTTGTGGTAGATAATCACAGAATATCAGTTACTATGCGACAGTCAGTCATTCGTGCCAAAGAGCTGGCAGACCAGGGAAAAAGTGGTGAAGAAATCAAACAAATACTGGAAAATGAAGCATATGCTTCTTCCATATACATATCGGTTAATACTCTTGAATACCTGAAAAAGGGGGGAAGAATAACTCCCGCAGCGGCTATGCTGGGAACGGTTCTTAATATTAAGCCTGTTCTTACAATACAGGGAGAAAAGCTGGATTCCTTTTATAAGGTAAGAGGGAAAATGAAAAAATGCCAGGAAAAAATGGTGGAGGCCATTCACAAGGATATAGAAACCAGATGCCCGGATGTTCCCATGGAAAAACTTTGTATCGGGGCAGCAGGGGCCGGGCTTTCGCCGGAGGAAAAAAGAGAGTGGACTGAGTATGTCCGGTCAGAATTTAAACAGGCTACGGTTTATTATGACTCTTTGTCAGCCAGTATAGCCTGTCATACAGGTCCCGGAGCGGTAGGAATAGGAGTTTCATGGTAGATTTATACGATAGGAACGGACTTACTCAAAGCCTTCGTATATATTACAGATTAATCAGCAGTCATATGTATCATATCACTGCTGATTTTTGTGCAGATAACCTTAATATGAAAAAACTGATATAGCATCAGACATTAATTGCAGATTATGATAAATATAAAATGGAGAATAAGTTATATGGAACCTATACTTTACATAGTTATCCCCTGCTATAATGAGGAGGAGGTATTGACAAGTACATATGTGACATTTAGCTCAAAGCTGAATGAACTTATTGCTGAAGGACAGATAAATGAAGAAAGCCGTCTTTTGTATGTGGATGATGGCAGCAGGGATAAAACCTGGAAAATTATACAGGATTTTGCCGGAAAGGATGGACATGTTAAGGGGATATCACTGAGCCGCAACAGAGGACATCAGAATGCTCTTTTGGCAGGACTTATGGAGGCAAAGGATCATTGCCATATAACTGTAAGCATTGATTGCGATGGACAGGATGATATAAATGCCATAGATGATATGCTTCGTGAGTATAGTTCCGGGTCGGAAATTGTATACGGAGTAAGACGGGATAGAAAAAAGGATACTGTATTTAAGAGGACAACAGCCCAGGGATATTACAGATTTTTATCATTTCTTGGAGTGGAGGTTGTATATAATCATGCCGATTTCAGGCTGGTTAGTGCAAGGGCATTGAAGGCTTTTGCAGATTTCCACGAGGTAAACCTTTTCTTACGGGGAATGTTTCCTCTTGTCGGCTTTAAAAGCTCCTGTGTGTATTATACCAGAAATGAACGTGTGGCGGGGAAAACACATTACCCCTTAAGAAAAATGCTTGGACTTGCCATGGAAGGAGTAACCAGTCTTTCGGTAAAGCCTATCAGAATGATAACCATACAGGGCTTTGTGATTGCCATGTTAAGCTTTATTGGTGTAATATGGTCAGTTGTGGAATCTATTATAGGAGATACTGTTCCGGGATGGGCATCCACAACCTGCATAATATGCTTTATTGCCGGAATCCAGCTTATAAGCCTTGGAGTAATCGGTGAATATATTGGAAAGATATACATGGAGGTAAAGGGACGTCCCCGTTATATAATAAGTGACAGAACAGGGGACGAAAAACCGGTAAAGACAGATGATGAAATACAATAAAGGAGTGCTGGGATGATATCCATAATCATATATCTTGCTCTGCTGTTCACAGTGGGAGCTGTATATTCTATAATTCAATACAGGTATGGAGTAAAATATGTTACCGTGTCACAAATGATAATGTACATATTAGCATCCAGAATTTTTCCGTTTCTCATGTATCAGGAGAAAAGCTTTTTTTTAGCAGGACTTATGCTTTGGGATATGGTAATGCTGTGCATAATTGTTACTATAATAAAAAGACTTGATAAAGAATCTGCAAGGGGCAGGCTGTTCATAATAGTAACAATGTTAAATCCGGTGATGCCGTTGTGCCTTATAAGTGGAGACAAAACAGCTCTTATGACAGGAATATTGTCTGTAGCCTTTATATTGATAGTTATGTATGGCTATATAATAAGAAAGATTAATAATGTCATATATCCTGTTCTTGGAATGCTTGGATTAATATCAGGAATATATGGAATATGCATAAACCGTGTATATACAAGGCAGTCATGGAGAGCAATTACAGCATCCGGTGGGGAAGCTCCCGTCCTTTTGATTGTATCTGCATTTACAGCACTTCTATCATGGTTGTATCTTATATATGATTTTGCATGCTCAGGAAAGAAAAATACATCAGTAAGATGCCCTCATATAATGTCTGCAGCATCAGTTGATAATAATGCCGACAGAAGGGCTGACAGATATGATTTTATTATTATTCTGACAATGATGCTTTTGTATGGAGCTGCATCCATATGGAAGCTCGGCTCATTTGATATGCCTCAATCGTCATATCTTATGGACGAAAATAACCGGGATATAATCCTTGATCTGGGCGAAACAAAGAATATAAAATCCATAAGTGTATTTCTTGATTACAAATCAAATCAGAAGCTTTCATTTTCTGTCCTGGATAATGCTACAGGAAAATGGAAGGTTATTGAAAGCAATAAAGAGCTTGATTCGGTATTTCAGTGGAATGATATACCGGTCAATGAAAATACCGGTTATATTGGTATTGTTTGTATGGATTCCTGGGAGCTGTTGGATGAAATAGTTATTCTGGACAATGATGACAATATTGTAATGCCTGTTAATTCCAACGAATATAGTAATTTGTTTGATGAGCAGCAGCTTTATCACAGTCCAAATACATACTATTATGAAACAATGTTCGATGAGGTATATCATGTCCGTACAGCCTATGAATTTATAAAGGGATATGAAATATATGAAAATACCCATCCACCGCTGGGAAAGGTAATTATAAGTCTGGGTATAAGGATATTCGGAAAAAATCCCTTTGGCTTCAGATTTATGAGCTTCCTTGCCGGATTACTCTGTATACCGTTTATATATCTTTTTGGTATGCACCTTACAGGCAAAAGAGAAGGAGGCATTTTAGCCGGTATACTTATATGTACGGAATTTATGCATTTTGTACTTTCAAGAATCGGTACGCTGGACATATTTGTTGCCCTGTTTATTGTTGCTACATTTTATTATATGTTCAGATATATACAGACTGTGGAACAATCAGGAAACAGAAGGAAACAGTATGCATTTCTTCTTTTGTCAGGAATAAGTGCCGGAACTGCCATTGCCACAAAGTGGACAGGCGTATATGCAGGGGTAGGAATATGCGTTCTGTTTTTTATCAGCTTTTTTGAACAATACAAGCTTAATAAGAAGAATAAACAGTCAAAAAGCATAATCAGCCTTGCACTCTGGTGTATATTGAGCTTCATAATTATTCCCCTGGGAATATATACGCTTTCGTATATTCCTTTTGCAAGAGTATATGGAGGAAGCCTTGTGTCAAATGCCATAAGCAACAGCAGGCTTATGCTTTCCTATCATTCTGTTACAGTGTTTGAACATCCGTATTCTTCAGAATGGTATGAGTGGATATGGGATAAACAGCCACTCCTGGATGCGTGTGATGCTGTAGGAGCCGACAAGGTATCCTCTGTTGCAACCTTCGGTAATCCCTTGATTGTTGTAGGAGGACTTCTGGCACTGATTTATGTGGGATATCTGTGGAGGTGCAAAAAGGATAAAAATGCCGGAATTCTGATAATAATGTATCTTGCAAATCTTTTGCCGTGGCTTCTTGTTCACAGGACCGTATTTATATATCATTATTATCCGTGTATATTGATTCTGGTTCTTATTGTTACATATGCAATAGTTAAGGTGAGCAGAGGGAAAAAAATGTATACAATCGGAGCAATAATAACCTCGCTGGTGCTGTTTGCATTATATTATACAGAGCTTACAGGAATTCCTGTTTCCAGGGATTATATCAATAATATCCTTGAACTTCTTTCTACATGGAGGTTTGCATAAATGAAAGAAAAAAACAGACAGGACAAGTTAATAATTTTTATTCTGACGGCAGGAATAGTGCTTCGTGTTGCTTATATGGTATATACGGATTGTACAGTAAGAAGCCATGATCTTGGCGAGTTGTCAGAGGATGGATACGGACACGCGTCATATATATTGACCCTGATAAAAAAACATTCTCTTCCCAGTGATAATATTGTACAGCATTACCAGCAGCCTCTTTATTATATATTGTCGGCTGTTTTGGGAGGCTTATATAGTCTGATATTTACAGATGCAAGCAATCATGACCTGATAAATTCAGCCAGAATTATATCCTGTGTGGCAGGTATAATAACACTTTTTGTTGCCTTGGGAATATTTAACCGGCTTAAGCTCGAAAAAAAAGGAAAAGCTATAGCATTAGGAATTGTTGCATTTACACCTGCATTTATTATGTCCGGAGGCAGAGTAGCACCTGATGCTCTTACGGCCATGTTTATATCCTTAACCTTCTATTATACAATACTATGGTATAAGAACAGGAGCTTTGGCAATGCAATATGTCTTGGCATTTTTTATGGACTAGGAGTGATGACTAAAATTTCAGCAGGTATGCTATGTCCGATTACGATTGGGGTAATATTATGGTCATATTTTGAAAGAAGAGACAGAAAAAGCCATATAACCTATACTTTACAGGCTGCTATTATCGGTGCTGTCAGCATTCCCTTAGGTCTGTGGTATTCTGTAAGAAATTATATAAGATTTGGGCAGGAAATTATGTATGTGGTTAATCCCGGGGAAAAAATATATACCGGTGATATGTCAATTTTTTCCAGACTATTCATGATAAATATTGACAATATGTGTAAAACTCCATACTGTGATGCGTTTTCGGATTATAATGCACCGGTGTATTATCTGAAATCCTCTTTATTTGGGGAATTTACACATAATATGCCTAATTTTATTCCGGTGATAATGCTTCTTCTAGGTGTTGTTTTATCTGTGCTTGTTGCGTGTGCCCTGGTACATGATATAAAAAGAATCACAGCAGGAGAAAAGAGTATAGAAAATGTATTACCTGCAATTACCTTTATATATTGTTATATAATTGCCCTGTGGTTTTATTTTAAAATGCCTTACGGCTGCAGCATGGATTACAGGTATATACTTTTCCTTTCTATTCCCGGTGCTGCTTTGCTTGGAAAATATGGTGAGGATTTTTCGGGAAAAGTGATAGAAAAACTAGTCAGAACGTTGATTGCATCTTTTTGCGTAATGTCAATTGTTATGTTTGTCATGCTGGGTATTAACAGTGCAAGGACAGGTACACAAAAAGAAAACCGGGATATTGAAGATGACGGTGCTTCTTACTACATAAATGAGACCATGAGATCTCATGTGAGAAATCAGGGGACGGGAAACGGCTGCTGGACGATTGTTCCTTCACAGATTATGGATATGGAAACAGAATATGATTATTTTGCATCCTTTTCGGCAGAACACATGGAAGACTATATATCACGATATGCAGATGTAAGTAATGGGGGAAATGAGCAATATGCCATGGCATATTATGCGGGCTGGTTTGGACCGGTAACAGAGAATAGCAATGAGGTAAAGCTTCATGTACAGGACATGAGCATATATTATAATCTTTCAACTGACAAAGCTAAGGAAAAGATAAAAAAGTATGGTGCACTTGGAACCGGAATATATTTTACCAGGGATATGGATAATGAAGATGATATGATATATAATAATGAAACCTGTGGATATTACCTTGATGAACAGCAGGATAATAATCATATGGTATTGATAATCGGTTGGGATGATAATTATTCCAGGGATAATTTCAGAAAAAAGCCTGAGCGCGACGGAGCCTATATCTGTCTCAATTCCTGGGGAGAAGAATTCGGTGATAAGGGACTGTTTTATGTATCCTATGAGAGCTTTGGAATTACATATAAGTGTTGCGCATATAACGTAAGTGTATATGGCACAGATAATTACAGCGAAATATATCAGACAGACATGATGGGCTGGGGAGCTAATACAGGATACAATTGTGACAGCTGCTATTTTACTAATGTTTATACTATGGAGAAGGATGGACAGCTTGCTGCTGCCGGCTTCTATACAGCAGGAGAAAAATCAACATATAAGCTGTATGTGGTGAAGAATTATCAGAGTGAAACCGATTTAAATAACAGACAATTGCTCACTTACGGATACCTGGAGGATATAGGCTATCATACGGTGGATTTTGGACAGGATATACAGGTATATGAGGGGGAAAGAGTTGCCATAGTGGTGGAGCTTACCACCCCGGGCAATAACTATCCTGTATGCGTGGATAGTGCTGATTACGACAAAAAGATTCTGTCAGGGAAAAATGGTTTTGGATGCCTCAGCAACGACGGGGTTACCTGGTATGTTGCTGATGATATAAATCTTTGTCTGAAGCTTTACCTCAGATAAGGCATTAGTTTACTGAAAAGGAGGTGAAAATAGTGAGACTCAAAAAGAAAATCTGTGCATTAGCTGCAACAGCAATGATGCTTGTGGCAAGTGCAGGGAGTGTTGTATTAGCGGCATCAGTCACTCTTGGTGAAAAGGGAGAATATGTCAAAGGCTCAAAGACAGATTATAAGATTGAAGTAGTATCAGAGTCAGCTCTTGTTGATGTTAAGATGGACAAGAAGGAAATTAAGCTTGATAATGCTGAGACTGGCAAGCTTGTGGAAATAACCATGGTAAGCGAAGCACCATCGGTAGAGCCATCAGTAGAGCCATCAGTAGTTCCGTCAGTAGAGCCATCAGTGGTTCCTAGTATTACACCATCTAAGGATCCTGTGCCAACAACAGAAATTCCTGCAGCAACAACAGAAATTCCTGCAGCAACAACAGAGGCACCTGCAGCAACAACAGAGGCGCCTGCAGCAACATCGGAGGCACCTGTGGCAACATCGGAGGCACCTGTGGCAACATCGGAGG
>ERZ808267.95-NODE-95-length-41796-cov-5.767567_pt1 | contig 41796 bp, 43 predicted proteins | sample MGYA00521241_ERZ808267 | MGnify/ENA primary metagenome ERZ808267 (study PRJEB31516, sample SAMN03275592) | gut metagenome | biome: mammalia-associated habitat; material: feces | host: Papio cynocephalus | place: Kenya | collected 2012-07-19 ...
ATATTATAATATATTATTCGAACAAGGTGTTACAAATTTACTATACCACTACAGAGAGAAATCTCATATATCAACCTAAAGAAGGCATTGCTGGAAAAGTGATTCCAAGAAAGAAGACGCGGCTCAATTCAGAAGGTATACGAGTTATGACTCCGATGGAATGGGGACGTTTACAAGGATTTATCGGATATGGATTTCTCGATGCTGATGGAAGTGAAACATTCAGTTTTCCGGAAGGTACGAACGATGCACAAAAATATAAGCAGTTTGGAAATTCCGTTTCTATTCCGGTTATTAAGACGATGGCAGATTTTATGTTGAATTGCTTTGATATATTGGAACAACAACAAGAAGAAATTGTAAAAGCACTTGCGTACCAGAATGTTTATTTCACCAAGAAAGATGTGATGGAAAATCTGGGAATCAATGCGACTCAAGCCAGTGCTATTTTGAAAAATTTGATAGAGCAGCAAGAGATTCGCAGAATCTCTCATGGAGTATCTACAAGGTACGTGAATGCTAACAGAGGAGATGACTTACCGCCGTTTAGCCAGGAGGAAAAAGTTTTGGAATATGCGAAAGAAAATGATCCTTTTTCAAATAAGGATATAGTTGACTTTTTGCAAATTACCGTTGGCAGCGGAAATGTATTGTTATCGACGATGGTAAAAAAAGGATTATTGATACGCGTAAAACGTGGATGGTATTCAGCAAAAGTATAATTTATATGCTTGAAAGGTGATGTTTATGGCAGATGTTTTTATAGAACTACATAGGAAAAATGCCAATCATGGCAGTATTTTAAAGGAATATTATGCGCGTTACCTTACTGATATTCGAAAAAATAGTCAAAGCACTGTAAAACATTATTTTGATGCATTTAATAATATTTCCAGACGATTGAAAGAAAAAAGTTTGGTTCGGGAAAATATCTATGAGGTTGCTGATATAGATACCCTATTTCAACTTAGGGATATCCTTTATAGCGATCTGGATTTTATACAAGCAAATGAACGCGGTCGAAGAATGTACAGTGCGGGTTTGAATAATTATTGCAGATTTGCGAGTGGAGAGGGATTTTCTGAGATTGCAGAAAAAATTAAAACATTTGATGTTCCAGTGTCAAAGGATCAAAATCTGACGATTACTAAAACAATATGGAAAAGATCTGGGGTTTTACGAACGCAGGCTTTTGAACTGGCAAATTATAAATGTGAATTAAATAGTGAACATGAAACATTTATTGCAGAGAGTACTCATAAACCATATATGGAAGGGCATCATGCATTGCCAATGAGTTTACAGGATCAATTTTCGGTTAGTTTAGATGTATATTCGAATATTGTTTGCCTTTGTCCGCTGTGTCATCGAAAAATTCATTACGGAGTGGAAAATGAGAAAAGAATCATGCTAGATAGTATATATGCAAAAAGGTCTTCTCGTTTGGCAAAAAGTGGGATAAGAATGAGTCAAGATGAGTTCGTTCGTTTTGCAAATCACACGATTTGATGTTTGGCGTAAAACATGATTTCATTAGCCAGAGGAAGAAAATTTAATGAAACAAGGTAGTGTAATAATAATTTAAGGTGTCAAAGATGTTATGTTTATTTAGATTGTTTCGTATTGAGCATGTTAAGAGAGACAGATGAAAATAATTGAATTATCTGTATTTTCAATACAATCAATTCTGTGATAAAAACATACCGTCTAGACAGCTACTTTTTAAGCTCTTATCCAAAAGACATATAATATATAGGCTCAAATGGTGAAAGTGCCCATTTGGGCCTATTATTGTATGAATTCATGTGTTACAACCAGAGCAAGATCCACCCGTGTATTACAGTATTGTCATTTTGACAATTTTGTATTACTTACGAGCAGCGGACTTGATGGGGATTACGTCCCCATACCCACGTGAAAATATAATTGCTGGCAATTACATTTTAGCAGACACGCAAGCGTTTCTGAGTAAGCATCACAGACAACAAAATAATGAAATTTTGATAAGGCATTCACCTGGAATAGGTGGGTGTTTTTTTCTTTTTAAGTATTCAATTAACCGAAAAAAATAAAAAAATCTCCTCAGGGGGCTGTAAATATGCCTCTCAGCGTTTCGTATTATGTAAGGGTGTTTTTGACAGGAAAAAATAAAAATTTTTCATCAGGAGGCTGTATTTATGCCCTTCATCTTTTTTATATATGTAGGAACTTTTTTAGCCGGCATAAAAATGATTTTTACAACAGTTAGAAACAGAAACGAGGCGATAAAAAATGAAATTGAAATATGAATACATGAAGGAGTCAGAGCAGATGCTTCAGTACTTCCAGTTTCCGAAGTTTTTGATGAAGCTACGCATTTCTCAAAATGCAAAATTTCTTTATATGATTTTGTATGACCGGGCGAGGATATCGAGAAAGAATAGCTGGATAGATAAGTATGGAAATGTTTATCTGATATTTCCCATAGAGGAATTGTCCGTTCAAGTCGGCAAATGCAAATCTTCTGTAAAAGCAGCATTGAAGGAATTAGATGATGTGGGACTATTGGTTCGCAGATCCGGTGGATTTTCAAAACCTAATCATTTATATGTGAAAATTCCATCTGATGAGATAGTTTTACAGCCGGTTGACGATAAGGCGGTTGAGAAGATGGCTGTAACAGAGCCGGAAAAGCAACCATCATCTAGCCATAAAAATGGCTATGGAGGAGTCGGAAATGTGGCACCTAGTAAAGTAACTGAGAAAAATAAAAGAAATAAATATTATGAAGTAAATTATTGCTATGGGGAAGGAGAGAGTTTGTGATGAGAGAAGAAGATACTATATGTGTAGGCAGTGATGGTTTGCGATACTGCAAAGTCTGTGGGGAAGCGAAAGAAGCATTTTTCCCTGAGGGTGGATTTATGGGGATGAAGAAACATTCCAGACAATGTGCCTGTGACAGAAAAGCGTATGAAGAAGAACAAAAATATTTTAAAGACAAAGAGCACCGGGAATTAGTCAGCAGAAATATGAGAATCTGTTTTGAAGAAAGTAGAATGGAAGAATGGACATTTGAGAATGCAGACATGTCAGGTGCGGTAATGCATAGAGCAAAAAGCTATGTTGATAACTGGGATGAAATGAAAAGAAATCATATAGGTTGTTTATTCTGGGGACCAGTTGGCACTGGAAAAAGTTATATTGTCGGGTGCATTGCCAATGAACTTTTGAAGCGGGAAGTAACGGTAAAGATGACAAATTTCAATACCATTATCGATGATATATTTCCGCTGGCAGACAAAACGGAATATATCAATGCATTGGCTTCTTATCAGCTTTTAATTATTGATGATCTTGGAGTAGAACGAAATTCGGAGTATGCATTAGGAATTATTTTCAGTGTTATAGATCGCAGAATCCGTTCGGGACGACCTTTGATCATCACAACTAATCTTCCGCTAAAAGAAATAAAAAGTGAGACCATGTTAGCTAAAAGACGTATTTATGACCGTATTTTAGAAATGTGTACGCCGATGTATGTTGGAGGCACAAGTAAACGAGAAACGATTGCAAGCATGAAAATGGATAAAGCGAAGGAGTTGTTGGATACCAACCGTGGGGAGGAGAAAAGTGTATGAATAATACTGACAGAACGATACCTGTATGGAAGAAATATTCTTTAAATGTTTCCGAAGCAGCAGAATATTATGGAATTGGCGAGAAGAGATTAAGACAGATTGCAGGTGAAAATGAGGGAGCAGATTTTATTCTGGAAGTAGGTTCTCACATCCGATTCAAAAGAAAATTATTTGAAGAGTACCTGGATACAGCCAGCACAGTTTAAGTCATAAGGACTGTAAAAATAGCGGTGAAAATAATGTTTATTTTATCTTAGCGAAGAGAATGTCTTGTGTTATAATGAACACACCGAGACGGTCTTCCAAGTTAAATGAACATTTGATGAAGGAGACTAAATATTATGAGTGAAAAAAGGAGAGATCATAGAGGACGTATATTACACAATGGAGAAATACAGTTATCTGACGGTAGATATCGCTTTAAGTATGTTGATGAGATGGGAAAGGAACGCTGCATATATAGCTGGCGATTAGACCATAACGATGCAAGTCCGAAAGGAAAACGGCGTACCTTGTCGCTTCGAGAGATGGAGAAGAAAATTCAGTCAGATCAATTTGACCAGATTGTAGCAAATGGTGGAAATATGACGGTGCTGGAATTGGTTGAAAAATATACTTCAACAAAAACCGGTGTCAGACCAACAACGGTTGCGGGTTATGGAACGGTTCTTAATCTATTGAAGAAAGATTCATTTGGAAAAAGAAGGATTGATACGGTTCGGATTTCAGATGCGAAATGTTGGCTGATACATCTTCAGCAGGTAGAAAAGAAAAGTTATAGTTCCATTCATTCTATCCGTGGAGTTCTTCGTCCGGCATTTCAGCTGGCGGTGGACGATGATCTGATCAGGAAGAATCCATTTCAATTTCAGCTAGTGGAAGTGATTGTGAATGACAGTGTGACAAGAGAAGCGATTAGCAGAGCGGAGGAACGTAAGTTTTTACAATTCGTGAAGGAGGATGCACATTTCAGTAAATACTATGAAGGCATTTATATATTGTTTAAGACAGGGCTTCGCATCTCAGAATTCTGCGGACTGACGATTTCTGATATTGATTTTAAGGAACATACGATCAACATCGATCATCAATTACAGAAAAAGTCAAAAATTGGATATTATATTCAAGAAACAAAGACAACCAGTGGAACGAGAAAGATACCTATGACTGCGGATGTGGAGGAATGTTTTAGAAAGATTGTAGAAAGACGAAATCCACCGAAAGCAGAACCGATGGTGGATGGAAAAGCAGGATTTCTATATTTTGATAAAAACGGGAGTATCTGTTATTCTCTGCACTGGGAGCATTACTTTAAGCATATTGTTCAAAAGTACAATCATATTTACAAAGTCCAGATGCCGAATGTTACACCGCATGTATGCAGACATACTTATTGTTCCAATATGGCAAAATCAGGGATGAATCCGAAGACATTACAGTATCTTATGGGTCACTCAGACATCAGTGTAACACTGAATACATATACGCATGTCAATCTTGAAGATGCCAGAGAAGAAGTTGCCAGACTTCGGATTGTGTAATTACGATATTCAATTAAAAATAGCAAGGTGTAAAACCAAAAAAGATACACCTGATTTTACACCTTTTGCGGACGACATTATGCGAAAATAAACCAATTTATGCCAGAAAGCAAAAATTTACATAGGCTTACAAAGCCCGAAATATCAAGAAAAACTAAGAAATGCGAGGTTATGCAACAATGATAAAAATCCTATTTATCTGCCACGGCAATATCTGCCGATCCCCAATGGCAGAATATATGTTAAAGGATATGGTCAACAAAAGAGGGATAGCACAGGAATTCCATATTGCATCTGCTGCAACAAGCAGCGAGGAAATCTGGGGGGATAAGGGAAATCCTGTATATCCGCCGGCGAAGAAAAAATTAAGTGAAAAAGGGATTGACTGTACCGGCAAATATGCAGTACAGTTAAAAAAGCTGATTATGACTGGTATGATTATCTGCTGTGTATGGATGAGGCAAATGTAAGAAATAGTATTAGAATAATCGGCGGTGATCCGGATAATAAGATAAAACGTCTCCTGTCATATACGGAAAGAGGGGGAAATATTGCCGATCCCTGGTATACCGGAAACTTTGATGATACATATGATGATATATTAGAGGGCATATCGGCATTTTTGAAATATTTGGGATATTGAAAGGAGTATGGATATGGTTAAACATGTGATTTTATGGCAGCTTGATGACTCAAAGACTGCAGAAGAAAAGCTTAAAATAAAAACGAACATGAAGGAAAAGCTTGAAGCCCTTGTAGGAGTAGTCCCCGGACTTACGGAGCTTAAGGTGAATATTGAGGGGCTTGAAAGCTCTAATGCAGATGTAATGCTTGATTCTACGTTGGATAGTGAGGAAGCACTAAAGGGTTATTCTGTTCATCCTGCCCATGTTGAGGTAGCAAATACATATGTGAGACCATATACAAAGGTAAGGATGTGTATGGATTACAAGATTTAGCAGGAGTGATAAAGCTTGAATATAATAATAGGGATGGATTCCTTTAAGGGGAGCATGACATCATATGAAGCTGGGTTGGCTGTAAAAACCGGTATAGAACAGTTGAATATGCCGGAGCATAATGTAACTGTCATACCTGTAGCAGATGGTGGTGAGGGAACCATAGAGGCTCTTACCTATGGCAAAAAGGTTAAAACCATTAGTCTTAGGGTGAAAGGTCCCCTTGGCAAGGATATTCTGTCAAAGTATGTAATTGTAAATGACGAAACAGCTATAATTGAAATTGCCGAGGCAGCAGGTCTTACATTGGTTAATGAAGAATTAAGAAATCCACTTAATACCACAACATATGGTGTTGGAGAGATGATTTTACATGCAATGAATGAAGGCTGCAAAAAATTTATTATCGGACTGGGAGGAAGTGCAACCAATGACTGTGGTATAGGTATGCTTAATGCGCTTGGCTTTGATTTCACATATAAAGAGTCGAAAAATGTGAAATATGGCGCAAAATCATTAAAAAATATCTCAAATTTTTCTAATTTAAGTGTACCTGGAAAACTATATCAATGTGATTTTTGGGTCATTTGTGATGTGGATAATCCTCTGGTTGGAGAAAATGGCTGTAGCAGAATTTTTGCTCCGCAAAAGGGTGCATCTTCTGCAATGGTTGATGATATGGATTCGTGGATGAATGAATTCGCAAACCTGGTGGAAGAAAAAACATTAAATTTACGCTATGATCGTTTTACACCCGGAACCGGGGCAGCCGGAGGGTTGGGCTACGCATTTCTGATGTTTCTTAATGCGAAGCTTTTGTCTGGAGCAAAGGTAGTGATTCACGAAACAGGACTTGAGAATTATATCAAAGCTTCTGATCTGGTAATAGTGGGAGAAGGAAAAATGGACAGGCAGAGTATTATGGGTAAAATACCATATGCAATAGCAACTCTTGCAAAAAAATATGATAAGAGGGTTATTGCCTTTGCAGGTATAGTAGAAGATGAGGCGATTGTATATGAAACAGGAGTATTTGACAGAATTTATTCTGTTGAAAGAAATGGAATGTCTGTTGATGAGGCTATGAAAAATGAAAATGCCATGAAAAATCTGACACAAACAGTTTCCGGGAAAATAAGAGAGGAGCTGTCGCTTTAACAATTAAAATTGAGGCGACAGCTCCCTTTTTACTATCTGGAACATTTGAAAAGCAGGTCTTCCCAGCGTCTGTCAACCTCCTCCTGGTATTGGACAAGGAGATTTTCGTTTTCAGGTTTAAAGAGATGCTTAAAGCGACCCTGTGGTTTTAGAAAATCTTCGATAGGAAGCTTCTTCTTGGGCTCATAGGTGAGAATCCATTTGCCTTCAACAACCTCAAATAGAGGCCAGTAGCAGGTTTCAACAGCAAGCTTACAAATCTTCATAATGTCAGGGGTGTCATATCTCCAGCCTCTTGGACATGGTGCCATAATATTAAGAAATGCAGCTCCCGGGGTATATATAGCTTTTTCGGCCTTTTCGTAAAGATCCTTCATGGTCCCTATTAGTGTTGATTGTGCTACATAAGGAATATCGTGGTTTGCTATGATAGATGCCAGATCCTTACGATTTTGCATTTTGCCGTTTGAATTCTTGCCTACAGGGGTAGTAGTTGTATCAGCATACATTGGAGTAGCAGAGGAACGTTGAATACCTGTATTCATATATGCTCCGTTATCATAGCATACATATACCAGATCATGATTTCTCTCCATTGCTCCTGAAAGAGATTGAAAACCTATATCATAGGTTCCGCCATCTCCGCCGAAGGTGATGAATTTGTATGTTTCATCCAGCTTACCCTTCTTTTTCATGGAATGGTATGCTGTCTCAATACCGGAAAGGGTAGCACCTGCATTTGCAAAGGCATTATGCATATAGCTGTCAGTCCATGCAGTATATGGGTACATGAATGTGGAAACCTCCATACAACCTGTTGCATTTCCGATAACAGCTTTATCCTCCGGCTTAAGCGCTCTCAAGACAGTCCTGGCTGCGATTGTGCCACCGCAACCGGCACACATTCTATGTCCCGGAGCGAGACGTTCCGGTTTGTTCATTACTTCTTTAAAATTAAATGCCATCTCGTTTTCCTCCGTTACTTTCTAAGTCCGATATATTTGAACTGTTCAATTTCCTTTTTACCGGCAACTATATCGGCCAACTCCTCATATACAGAAGCGGCAAGCTCTACAGTATAATCACGGCCGCCTAAACCATAGAAATAGTTGATTGCAATAATCCTAAGACCTGCGTCAAACAATGCAGATTTGACCTCTGAGCCCAAAGGACCACCGTATGCCGAAAAACTTTCTGCTCTGTCCAGAATGGCAACGGCCTTCACATTGGAAAGAGCTTTTGCGATTTCTTCTCCCGGAAATGGTCTGAATACCCGTATTTTTAAGAGACCTGCCTTGATGCCGCGTTCTCTTAAATGGTCAATGGCATCCTTTGTTGTACCTGCGGCTGAGCCTATAATGACTATGGCATAATCAGCATCATCCAATTTATATTCTTCAAAGAAACCATATTTTCTTCCTGATATTTTTTCAAATTCATCTGCTACCCGGAGAATAACATTTTTTGCGTTTTGCATTGCAATTCTCTGGTTCATTTTGCTTTCCATATAAAACGGTGAAGTAGCATAAGGACCGATTGCCATAGGCATTTCAGGGTTCAGGAGGTAATTTTCGGGCTTGTATTCTCCTACAAAAGCCTTAACCTTTTCGTCTTCAATAAGCTCAATATTTTCTACGGCATGGCTTGTAATAAATCCGTCCTGACATGCCATAAACGGAAGTCGTACATCAGGATGCTCTGCAATTCTAAAGGATTGGATAAAATTGTCGTAGGCCTCCTGATTGTTTTCTGCATATATCTGAATCCAGCCTGAATCTCTGGCTCCCATACTGTCCGAATGGTCACAGTTTATATTTATTGGACCTGTAAGTGCTCTGTTTACAAGGGCAAGTACGATAGGCAGTCTGTCTGAGGCAGCCACATAGAGAACCTCCCACATGTATGCAAGACCGCAGGAGGAGGTGGCTGTTAAAGCTCTTGCTCCGGCTGCTGATGCCCCCATTGTAGCTGAAAGAGAGCTGTGCTCTGATTCAACAGGAATAAATTCTGTGTCAATATCACCATTTGCTATGTAGGTTGACACCATCTGAGGTATTTCGGTAGATGGTGTAATAGGAAAGGCGGGCATAACATCAGGGTTAATCTGTTTTATTGCATAGGCAACAGCCTCGTTGCCTGACATTCTTTCACGGATAGACATATTAAATACCCTCCTTCATGGTTATAGCGCCAAAGCTGCAGACTCTTTCACATATGCCACAGCCCTTGCAGTGATCGTAGTCAAAATCTTCCCGCCTTCCATCCTTGACAGGTATTGAGCTGTCCGGACAGACAGGTGCACACAAAAGACAATGTGTACATTTATCCCAATTAATTACAGGCGTTTTTGTCCTCCATTCACCGGTGTTAAAGCCAACCGCACCACCTCCGCCATAAATCTGGTTGCCGGGAGTAATGTCATAGTAAGGACTATGCTCGTTTATTGTTGTTATATCAGTTGCCTTTGACATTATCGCACCTCCTTAAATGCCATTTTCAGCGCATTCATATTTCCTTCAATAACTTCAGGCTTTTTTGCGAATTTGTGTTTATAAGAAGCCTCCATCTGGGACATAAACACATCCTCATCCATAATGTCTGCAACCTTAACAATTGCGGCAAGCATAGGAGAGTTGGGAAAATATTTTCCGAGTGTTGCCATGGAAACCTTGTGAGCGTCGATTATATATACCTGCCCCTTATAATTACCGAGAAGTGGAATTATGTCCTCTTTTTCCTTTGTTGTGTTGATTACAATTGCTCCGTCTTCCTTGAGTCCTGCGGTTACATCTACAGAGTGAAGTAAAGTCTCATCCACAACGACTACATAATCAGGATTATATATATTGGAATGAACCCGTATAGGAGATGCACCAATCCGGTTATAGGCTGTTATGGGTGCCCCCATACGTTCAGGACCATATTCGGGAAATCCCTGAACATGCATGCCGGTATTAAATGCTACATCTGCCAGAAGAAGGGCAGCTGTTTTTGCACCCTGTCCTCCACGGCCATGCCATCTGATTTCAATGTTCTTTTTCATAAACACACTCCTATCAAACAAAAAATTACAAAAAACTCACATCATTATATCATTTAAGATTGAAAAGTAAAAGCATAATTTGCAATTATAATGATTTTTCGCTTCGTTTTTGGATTTTTGGAATGATAAATCTTGTGCGAAAGGTGTATTTTACATTGTAAGATTTATTTTTAACAATCAAAATTATATTATTTCTTGAATAAATATGTGGAAGTTGTTATAATTTAAAAGGTTTAATTCAAAACAGTACGGTTTATGTACGGAATTACTTTAGGAGTGCAACTATGGATAAAGAAAAAACAAAAGGGGAAAAGCTGTCAGATATAGTATTTGACAATAAGAAACAGCCTGAACCAAAAAAGAACACCACCCCGGCAGGTATAAAGATTGTGGGGATTATATCCTTAGTATCTGCTGTAGTAGGACTTGTTCTTATGGGGCTTTGTATTTATTTTATGATAATATCCCCCAATTATAATAAAAGCGACATGAAAAACAGTAATGTGGTTTATAGTGACGTAGCATCTGTCATGGATTCTGCCTATAGTGAGCAGAGGGAAGCGTTGAAAATGATATCAACATATATGGATGCCACACCTATGGACGGGGATATGGATTTGCCTTCTGAACAGGGAGGTGGAAACGATGAATAAAGGATGGAAAAAAGTAATAATTATATCACTGATGCTTGTTATTCTGGAAATGGTAATCACAGTTATATTGGTTCGTCCTTTTTACAAATGCCAGGTTGTATATAATTCCATAGATGAGGGTAACTGGATTGTTACAAAGGATAATTATGATAAGCTGACCCAAAACCAGAAAGACAGGGTTCAGTCATATCTGCCGGATTATGCAAAATGGCTTGCAACAAGTTATATGGAGGGTAATATCAGCTATGAAGAGATAGCTGCATCCTTTGATGCGGTTAATGTCATAGATACAACAAAGACTCTGTATTCAATGTATATGGGAGATATAAGTCAGAATGAGTATGTAAGGGTTATGAACGGCATGCATTCAGCAACAGATACATTTAATTCCAACGCGGAATTTGAATACCGTAAGACTCTTAATGCCATAATCCACCGCCTTGATAATGACACAAGGGAAAATATACTTATAGCCATGCTCAACTATAAGTATTCCCAATTTCTTGACGAGAAAATAACTCCTGAAAGCATGAAAAATTTTTGTAAGCTTGTACTTGATAATTCTTATTATGCAGCTTACGATTACGCGGAGCTTATAAACAATAACCTTGACTGTGTGATAGCCTACAGGGCAGTATATGAGAATGCCGTTGCGGAATATGATAAAGAAAAGTATCTTGAGGCCATGGAGCTTTGCAACATGATTCAGGTGGCACCTGAGGACTCACTGTATGAAAAAAAGATAAATGATTTATATGCCGGCGCCTATGACGCAGGAAAAGAATACTATAAATCCATGCTTGACGACTATGTGGCAAAGGATGACAAAAAGAATGCAATAAAGCTTATGGGCAGCTTAAAGGAAATATACGGAAATGAAATTGACCTGGATAGTGTTACTGAATCCATGGCATCTGAGTGGCAGCTTGCGGCAATTGATTGCACAAGTGACTGGGAGCCGGGATTAAAAAAGGCTCTTGGAGAATTTTCTACAGGTGAATATATTCTTGAACACGAATACGAAAAGCTTAAGCCTGACAGTATACTGTTATATGATGTGAACGGGGATATGATTCCTGAAATGTTTCTTTTTAACAGTGGCAGAACAGAAAATGAATATGTAGAATGCTTTGCCTATGCATATGTGGATGAAAAATATACATTCTTGGATTATATCAATATTAAAAATTTCTGTTCAACAAGTGATATTGTGGCATTTCCATATGCATTTGACAGGACAGCCGGAGATGAGAGCATGCTTGTTTCATTTAATGGAAGCAGGTACAGCTTTGGACGCAAATGCCAGAAAATCGGAGGAACCTACTATGTAGATGGTACAGAAACAGATGATATTTCGTACCTGGAAGCCCAGACACAGATTTTGTCCACAATTAATGAAAAAACAGTAGGTAATAGTAAATATGGAAGCCTTGAGGATAGCAGCAGCTACATTCTGGCTTATTAAATATACATGGAGGAAAGGCAATGATTAAATTATATGAAACAGGAGCTTATCTGTTAGACGGAAGAAGGCTGGTACCTGATACTGATGAAGGAGCAGCGAAACTTTGCGCTGAAAACGTGACTGTAACCAGGGAAGCTGCGGCAAAAAACACCATGGCATACAGAATACTTGAGGCACACAATACCTCAGATAATATGGAACAGCTGAAAATCAAATTTGATAAAATGACATCACACGATATAACCTTTGTGGGAATTATACAGACTGCAAGAGCATCAGGATTAAAGGAGTTCCCTATACCATATGTACTTACAAACTGTCACAATTCTCTTTGTGCCGTAGGAGGTACAATAAATGAGGATGACCATATGTTTGGTTTGTCGTGTGCAAAAAAATATGGTGGAGTATATGTACCACCTCATCAGGCGGTAATTCATCAATATGCAAGAGAAATGCTGGCAGAATGTGGAGCTATGATTTTAGGCTCTGACAGTCATACCAGATATGGTGCTCTTGGTACAATGGCTATCGGTGAAGGTGGAGGAGAACTGGCTAAACAGCTCCTTAACAGAACCTATGATGTTGCAAAACCCGGTGTTATTGCAATTTATCTTGATGGCGAGGTTGCAAAGGGTGTAGGACCACAGGATGTGGCTCTTGCGATAATAGGTGCGACCTTTAACTGTGGTTATGTGAAAAATAAAGTAATGGAATTTGTCGGTCCGGGTGTTGATAAGCTGTCGGCTGATTTCAGAATCGGAATTGATGTTATGACTACAGAGACCACCTGCCTTTCTTCAATATGGAAGACAGATGAAAAAATCAGGGAATGGTATGAGACACACTACAGACCGGAAGCATATAAGGAGATGAATCCGGGAGCTGTGGCCTACTATGACGGAGTAGTATATGTGGATTTATCAGGCATTAAGCCTATGATAGCAATGCCGTTTCATCCAAGTAATGTATATACAATCGAAGAGCTTAAGGCAAATCTTATGGATATTCTTGAGGATGTGGAAAAGAAGGCTCTTGTGTCTCTGGATGGAAAGGTTGATTTCACATTAAAGGATAAAGTAAGGAACGGAAAGCTTTATGTGGAGCAGGGAATAATTGCAGGCTGTGCAGGAGGTGGCTTTGAAAATATCGTTGATGCGGCAGATATACTAAAAGGAAAATATATTGGCGCAGATGAGTTTACCTTGAGCGTGTATCCTGCAAGTACACCAATATATATGGAACTGGCCAAAAACGGAAGACTTGCTGATCTTATTGCAACCGGAGCCATTGTTAAAACTGCTTTCTGCGGACCTTGCTTCGGAGCAGGAGATACCCCTGCAAATAATGCATTCAGCATCAGACATTCGACCAGAAACTTCCCTAACAGAGAAGGATCGAAGATACAGAATGGACAGATTTCATCTGTTGCACTTATGGATGCCCGCTCTATTGCAGCAACTGCGGTCAATAAAGGATATCTTACCGCTGCTACAGATCTTGATGTACAGTACACATCACCTAAGTATTTCTTTGACAGAGAAATATATGACAATCGTGTATATAATGGAGTAGGAAAAGCCGACCCTGAGGTTGAGATTAAATTTGGCCCTAATATTAAGGACTGGCCTGAAATGATAGGTCTTACAGATAACCTTTTATTAAAGGTTGCTTCGGTAATTAATGACCCGGTTACAACAACAGATGAGCTCATTCCTTCAGGAGAGACTTCCTCATACAGATCTAATCCTTTGGGACTTGCGGAATTTACCCTTTCAAGAAAGGATCCTGAATATGTAGGAAGAGCGAAGGCTATCCAGCAAGATGAGAGACAAAGGGAGCAGGGCAGATGTCTTTGTGAAATTAGTGATGAGCTTAAGACTGTGCTTGAAACAATAAAGCAAAGATTTAATGTCAGCAGGAATAATCTTGGATATGGCAGTACTATATTTGCTGTTAAGCCGGGAGATGGTTCAGCCAGGGAGCAGGCTGCATCCTGTCAGAAGGTTCTTGGAGGATGGGCAAATATTGCCAGGGAATATGCAACAAAGCGTTACAGATCAAACCTTATTAACTGGGGTATGCTTCCTTTTGTTATAGATGAAGACTACAGCTTTGATGTGGATGACTTTGTATTTGTTCCTGGTATAGCTGCTGCAATAAGAGATAAGGCTGATGTGATTAAGGCTTATATAGTAAATAAGGATATGAAGGAGATTAATCTCACATTAGGACAATTGACAGATGATGAGCGGGATATTATTCTCGCTGGGTGTCTTATAAACTATTACAAAACCAATTAATTATGGATAAAACAGGGGAGGTACAGGGTATGGGTATAATAAAAAATATTGCCATTGTTGATGATGATATGGATACTAGACTCATATTGGAAAGGTATCTGCTTGATCAGGCGGGTTTTAAAGTAATGACATTTTCTTCGGGAGAGGAGCTCCTTAAGGGGCTCCCGAAGAAGAAAATAGATATTATATTACTTGACATAGAAATGCCGGGAATGAACGGAATAGATACCTATGACAGTATAAAATCGTCTGAAAGTAAGGATATTCCCATAGTTTTTCTTACCGGTAAAGAGGATCGCGCAACTGTGCTCAGATGTATAGGAAAGGGAGCAGACGGATATTTGATTAAGCCTGTTTCAAAGGACTCATTAATATCCATGATTAATGAAATAATAGAAAAATATGATAAGTATAAAAGTAATTCTACAATACTTATGATTGATGATGATGTTGATTTTCTTAAGATAGCTAAGGTAAAATTGTCTAAATATCACAAGGTTCTTACGGTAAATTCAGGGAAAACCGCCTTGGATTACCTTATTTCCCACAGTGTTGATCTGATTATATTGGATTTCTTTATGCCGCTCTATGATGGCGGAAGTATAATGAACATATTGAAGAGCCGGGAAAGTACCAGAGATATACCTGTTATACTGGTTACTGCCCTTAGCCATGATGAAGCGATAACTGCCTGTGCAAAGAATGTACCTGAGGAGATATTGACAAAGCCGGTAGATATGGATCGGCTTTTGGGAAGCATACAAAAACTGCTTAGGGAAAGACAGCGAGGAGTGGATGCATATGACTAATTATGGTATAATAGTAATTATACAGACCATAGCTTCTGCTTTGGGTCTTATAACAATTGTGGTATTAAGCAGACAGCATGCATCATATGTCCAGAAAATAAGCATAATAGCATCAATCTGCAGTTTTATAGGGATAGTTGCATATCTGATGGAGATACTTGCAACTGACAAAAGTGAAGCATTACTGGCAACTCGTTTTGGATATATAGGGAAGAGCTATGCCATGGTGCTTTTTCTTATTTTTATTGCAAGATACTGTGACATAAATATACCTAAAATGGTTGTTAATCTGCTTTTATGGTTCAGTACTTTTGTGCTTGTGGCTGTCCTTACCTGCCCATATCATAATCTTTATTACAGCTCCGTTGAATTTGTAAATGACGGTATCTTTCCTCACCTTGTTTTAGGCAAGGGAATTCTTTACTGGATTTTTATGATAGTTACATTAGGTGTTATGGCCGGTTTTATGATTATTGGTCTGACAACCCTGTTCAAAAGAGAGGGAGATGAAAGAAAGAGACTGGTTTTTTTAAGCATGTCGGGAATCCCACCGGCTATTGCCCTTACTCTTAATCTGCTTCCTTGCATGAAGGGCTTTGACCCTACTCCCCTTGGAATTTTAGGCTCGTGCTGCCTTGTAACCTTTAGCACAATTAAATTCGGCTTGCTGGATACCTTACAGATAGCGGGAGAAAATGTTATGGATGCTACAGATTCAGGAATAATTGTAGTAAGCCGTGGCAAGAATTTTTTGTATGCAAATAAAGCAGCGTATGATATTTTTCATGAGCTTTCGGATGATGTGGCTGCGAAGAATCTTATAGATAATCTCTTTAATGATTCAGAAAAGGAGGATAAGCACAGACAGATATTGGAAAGAGGAGGAATAATATATGAGATCAGGTTTTCTCCTCTCTGGGAAAATAATACGAAGCTTGGACATTACAGAAATGGTTATATAGCATGGATATTTGATAAAACCCAGGATTATAATTATACAATGGAGCTTGAAAAGTTAAGAAAAAAAGCTGAGGAGGCTAACAGGGCAAAGAGTATGTTCCTTGCCAAAATGTCCCATGAAATAAGAACACCGATGAACGGCATTATTGGATTTGCCAACCTTGCCCTTGAAAATGATCTTGATGGGGAAACAGACGAATATCTGCATTACATAAAGGATTCAGCGGATTCCTTATTGGATATTATTAATGATGTACTGGATATATCAAAAATCGAATCAGGGAAAATGAAGATTGTAAATGTTGAGTACAGTCCTGCCAAGCTGTTTAATGATGTGTCCGTCTTATGCAAAAACCAGGCTGCAGAAAAAAATCTGGAATTTGAGTATACTCTGTTTGGAAAGCTTCCCTCTGTATTGGTGGGGGACAACAAAAAATTCAGGGAAATATTAGTAAACATACTTGGAAATGCAGTTAAATACACAATTAAAGGGAAAATAGTGTTTTCGGTAAGTATACTTAATGAAACTAGTGAGGGACTTACCTTTGAAATTAAGGTAAGTGATACAGGCGTAGGTATAAAACCGGAAAAGCTTGATGGAATTTTTGATACCTTTGAACAGGCAGATAATGTAGGTAATTATTATGTAGAAGGAACGGGTCTTGGTCTGTCCATTGCAAAACAGCTTCTGGAGCTTATGGGCGGAAACGTGTCTGTTACCAGCGAATATGGAAAAGGAAGTACATTTACAATTCTTGTACCCCAGCAATTTGTCTATACAAAGGAAAAGACCATCACAAAAAAGGATAATGAATTCACACTTACAACAAACGATATCAGTGCGCTTCTGGTAGATGATAATCTGATAAATCTCAAGGTTGAAAAGGGATATTTGGGAAAATACAATATTAATGTTGATGTTTGCGATTCAGGCAAAACGTGTCTGGAAAAGATAAAAGATAAAAGATATGATGTAATTTTTATGGACCATATGATGCCTAAAATGGACGGAGTAGAGACCATGAAATTAATTCGGAAAGGTAATACGAAGAATGCAACAAGCCCTATTGTTCTTGTTACTGCAAATGCCATAACAGGGGTGAGAGAAGAAATGCTTGGAGCAGGCTTTGATGGCTTCGTAAGTAAGCCTATAGAAAGAACAGAACTTGAAAAGGAACTTTTAAAGGTCCTTCCGTCAGAAAAAATCCAGGTTGTTCCTACAAATAGAAACGCCGGGGAAAATAAAGGAAAAAGTAAAAACGAGTATCAATGGGAGCAGTTAAGGAAACTAGAGGTCTCCGGAATTAATCTGGATAAGGGCATAAAATATTGTGGTGACAAGGATGTATATAAGGAAGTTTTGCAAATAACTGTTGATGGAGCAAAGGATAAGCTGCAAAGATATACAAATCTCATAATGGAAGGTAATTATGAGGAACTCAGGATTCTGGTACATTCCATGAAGAGCGGTGCAGCCAATCTTGGCGCAGAAAAACTAAGCGGCATGGCAGAAAAAATGGAAACAGGACTGAGTTCAGGAAACATGAAATATGTACATGAAAACAGTGACAAATTCATTGAATACTATCAGGAAATTGTAGAAAAAATATCAGAAGTATTATATGAAATAAAATCATATAATTTTATAAAAAATGAAGATAATAAAGAAATTGAAAAAATAAGCCATCTTGCTTTGGAAAAGGAAATCCGGACGATGGAATATCTTATATCTGAACTTGCGGCTGAAGAGTGTATTGACAGCATTGACCGGATTTTACAGTCAGATATTGACAACGAAAAAGCTAAGCTGTTTGTGAAGATAAAGGAAGCTTTGACCCGATATGACATGGAAGAGGCAAAGAAGAAGCTGCAAGATTTAAAAGTATTGTGTAAATAGTTTATATTGTGAACAATAAAATATGAAATAGAAAAGTAACGGACACATTTATTGATGGTTTTTTATATGTGTGTATGCTATAATTTTTCTAATATATTACTATGAAGGGAGGATGATTCTGTGACAACTATTATATGGCTGGTTATTGCTGCTGCTCTTTTATTTTTCTAATATATTACTATGAAGGGAGGATGATTCTGTGACAACTATTATATGGCTGGTTATTGCTGCTGCTCTTTTGGTTATTGAAATTATTACTCTTGGACTGACTACAATATGGTTTGCCGGGGGAGCTGTCCTTGCGGCAGCGGTTGCAGCATTCGGAGGTAACTGGATATCCCAGACCCTGGTTTTTGCAATTGTATCATTTTTGCTGCTTATATTCACAAGACCATTTGCAAAAAAGCATTTGATGAGGCAGGAAAAGACTAATGCTGAAGGCCTGATAGGGCAAAAAGCAGTAGTTGTACATACCATAAACAATATAATGTCTGAAGGCATGGTTAAAATTAATGGTATGGAATGGACAGCACGTTCGAAGAATGATGAAACTATTGATGAAGGAACAGAGGTTATAGTAGATTCCATAAGCGGAGTCAAACTGATTGTTACCAATAAATAATTATCGGGAGGAAACAAAAAATGATATTGTCAGAACTTAGCGGAGGACAGGGATTTGCCTTGTTTATTATCTTTTTAATTATTGTAATTGTGGCAAGTACAATAAGGATAGTTCCACAGGCACATGCATATGTAATTGAGCGCCTTGGAACCTACCAGTCAACATGGTCCGTCGGTTTTCATATGAAACTGCCTGTATTTGATAAGATTGCTCACAGGGTTTCACTTAAGGAACAGGTAATCGATTTTGCACCACAGCCTGTTATAACAAAGGATAATGTTACCATGAGAATTGATACGGTTGTATTTTTCCAGATAACCGACCCTAAGCTTTTTGCTTATGGTGTAGAAAAGCCTATTATGGCTATTGAGAATCTTACAGCTACCACACTTAGAAATATTATAGGTGAGCTTGAACTTGACCAGACACTTACTTCAAGGGAAACAATTAATATAAAAATGAGAGCTACTCTGGATGAAGCAACAGATCCATGGGGAATAAAGGTTAACAGGGTGGAGCTTAAAAATATTATTCCACCGGCAGCCATTCAGGATGCCATGGAAAAGCAGATGAAGGCAGAGCGAGAAAGACGTGAGCAGATTCTTATTGCGGAGGGTGAGAAAAAATCAGCTATTCTCCGTGCAGAAGGTCAGAAGGAATCCCTTATCCTTTCTGCTGAAGCTGAGAAGCAGTCAGCTATATTAAAGGCTGAGGCAACCAAGGAAGCAACAATAAGAAAGGCAGAGGGTGAAGCAGAGGCTATATTAACCGTACAAAAGGCAAACGCCGAGGGTATCAGATTTCTTAATGAAGCTGCACCAAATCAGGCAATTCTTACACTTAAAAGCCTTGAAGCCTTTGGAAAGGCTGCTGATGGAAAAGCAACAAAAATTATTATACCGTCAGACATAGCAGGAATAGCCGGAATTGCATCCTCTCTTACAGAGATAGTTAAGGATAAGAAAGACACACAATAAAGGATATAAAATTCAGATGAGGAGATAGCTATGGGTAGCAGGCTTGAATTACAAAAGGAAGCGTTAAGCGAATTAGTGGACTACAGTGAGAAGATAATAAGGGGGACTGAGACAGTTATCAGAGAGCTGAGAGATACCAGAAAGGATGACACAGATGAGCTGTTTAATCTTGTAATCCAGGGGATAAACTGGGAAATAGAAATTTTTAATAATTGTGAGACTCTTATTAATCAGGACGGGCAGCAGATAGATAAGGATAAGATGGCCCAGGCTGTTGTACGGCTTGGAAAGGTTCTGCAGGAAAAAGATGATATAAAGCTTGCTGCATGTCTGGATGTGGATTTCCTTCCGTTTCTCAGGACAATGGAATTTGCAGCTCTTTCTGCAGGGCAATAAATTATAAAATATGCATAAAACTATTTAACTTTTTGGACAAAGATGGTATAATAATCACATATTATGCTAAAAGGGGTGACATTATGATTAAGAAAGAAATGATAGCAATGCTATTAGCAGGTGGACAGGGAAGCCGCTTGGGAGTTCTCACATCAAAGCTTGCCAAGCCTGCGGTTGCTTTCGGTGGAAAATACAAGATTATTGACTTTCCGTTGAGCAATTGTATTAATTCTGGTGTTGATACTGTCGGTGTGCTCACCCAGTACAGACCACTCAGGCTTAATCAGCATATTGGCATTGGTATTCCTTGGGATCTGGATAGAAGTATAGGTGGTGTTACGGTTCTTCCCCCATACGAAAAAAGTACAAACAGTCAGTGGTATACCGGTACAGCTAATGCTATATATCAGAACATTGAGTATATTGATTACTACAATCCTGATTATGTGCTTATATTGTCCGGTGATCATATTTACAAGATGGATTATGAGGTTATGCTTGATTTTCATAAGACAAGTAAGGCAGATATTACTCTTGCTACATATCAGGTGCCTATGGAGGAAGCAAGCAGATTTGGAGTTGTAATAACAGATGAAACAGGCTGTATTCAGGAATTTGAGGAAAAACCTGAGCATCCAAGGAGCAACAAAGCTTCCATGGGTATTTATATATTTAACTGGAAGCTGCTTAAGGAAGCCCTGACTGTTATGAAGGATGTTCCGTCTTGTGACTTTGGTAAACATATCATTCCATATTGTCATGAAAAAGGAAGCAAGATATGTGCCTATGAGTACAAGGGCTATTGGAAGGATGTAGGAACCTTAGGCTCGTATTGGGAAGCAAATATGGAGCTGGTAGATATTATACCTGAATTTAACCTTTATGAAGAATTCTGGAGAATCTACACAAAGAGCGATATGCTTCCACCTCAGTATATTGCTCCGGAAAGTTCTGTAACAAAGAGTATTGTAGGAGAAGGAACTGAGATATACGGTGATGTGAACAGCTCGGTTATCGGTGCGGGTGTTACCATCGGTAAGGGAGCGGTTGTAAAGAATTCAATTATTATGAATGGTGCTGTCATCGGTGACGGAACTATTGTTGATAAGGCTATTATTGCTGAAAATGTTGTCATCGGAGCTAATGCCCAGTTAGGTGTTGGCGAGGAAGTACCTAACGAGCTGGCACCACATATCTACTCATACGGACTTGTTACTATCGGAGAAAATTCAGTTATTCCTGATGGCGTTAAGATTGGTAAAAATGTGGCCATATCAGGAGAAACAACAATTGATGAATATCCGGATGGATTGCTGAAGAGTGGTTCTAGTATAATAAAGGTAGGTGAGTAGTATGAGAGCGATAGGTATAATTTTAGCCGGAGGAAACAGCAACAGAATGGGAGATTTGTCTGCCAAGAGAGCGGTAGCAGCTATGCCAATCGTTGGCAGCTACAGAGCTATTGATTTTACTCTTTCTAATATGACTAACTCACATATTAAAAAAGTAGCTGTGTATACCCAGTATAATTCACGTTCACTGAATGAACACCTGAATTCATCCAAATGGTGGGATTTCGGTAGAAAACAGGGTGGTCTGTATGTCTTTACTCCTACCATAACAGCTACCAACAGCTATTGGTATAAAGGTACTGCAGATGCACTTTATCAGAATATTAATTTTCTGAAGTCAGCACATGAGCCATATGTGGTTATTGCATCAGGAGATGGAATATACAAGATGGATTATAATAAGGTTCTTGAGGAGCATATAGCTACAGGAGCGGATATTACTGTTGTATGCAAGGATATTCCTGCCGGTGAGGATGATATTAACAGATTCGGAGTTGTTAAGCTTGCTGATGATAACCGTATAGTAAGCTTTGAAGAAAAACCACTTGTTGCCGAGACAAATACAGCCTCAATAGGCGTATATGTTGTAAGACGAAGACAGCTCATAGAACTTCTCGAAGCATGTGCCTCCGAAGGAAGAAGTGATTTTGTCAATGACATACTTGTACGTTACAAAAATGTAAAGAAGATATATGCATACAAGCTGGATTCTTATTGGAGAAATATAGGAACTATAGAGTCATATTTCAAGACAAATATGGATTTCCTTAATAAGGATATAAGAGATTATTTCTTCAGACAGCATCCGGATGTTTATTCAAAGGTAGAGGATCTGCCACCTGCAAAGTATAATGGGGATGCGGTTGTGAATAACAGCCTTATAGCAAGTGGTTGTATAATTAATGGTACAGTTGAGGATTCTATATTGTTTAAGAAGGTATACATTGGAAATAACTGTGTTATCAAAAACTCTATCATTCTTAACGATGTTCACATTGGGGATAATTGTTATATTGAGAATTGTATAGTTGAAAGCAGAGATACACTTAGAGCCAACACTGTTCATACAGGAGATCCTAACCAGATTAAGGTTATTGTGGAGAAGAATTTCAGGTACGCATTGTAATGGGTAAATAAGTTATTTGAAGGGGGATTACTATGGAGATTACTGATATCAGGGTGAGAATGCTGACGAGAGAAGGAAAGATGAAAGCTGTGGTTTCTATTACCGTTGATGATGAATTTGTCATACATGACATTAAGGTTATTGATGGTGAAAGAGGATTGTTCATCGCAATGCCAAGTCGTAGGGCATCAGATGGAACCTACAAAGACATAGCGCATCCTATTAACTCTGATACAAGAGGAAAGCTTCAGTCACTTATTATAGAAGCTTACAAAAAAGCCGCTTTGGAGGCTCAAGAATAATACTTAAAAAGGATGTCTGGCTATTTAGACATCCTTTTATATTTTATGTCAGAATTGGAGGATAGACATGACAGAGGAATATAGTGTAACAGTGACGGATCTCATAAAGAAAATGAATCTTATCAACTATACACCGGATATTGATACAGATAAGATTTTAATTAAGGATCCTAATATGAATCGCCCGGCAGTTCAGCTTGCCGGCTTTTTCGAACATTTTGATGCAGCCCGCATACAGATATGTGGAAATGTAGAATATGCATATATAGCAAATATGCATACGAGGGAAGAAAATATTGTCATATTCAATAAGCTGTTTGAGTACAAAATCCCATGCCTTATTTTCTGTCGTGGTCTTGAACCTTATGATTTTATTATTGAAGCAGGAAATAAATACGGAATTCCAATTTTAACTGATCAGTCTGAAACAACCTCAGAGTTCGTACATGAGGTTGTAAGGTGGCTGCACGTTGAACTGGCACCGAGAATTTCAATACATGCGGTTCTGGTAGATGTATACGGCGAAGGCGTGTTAATAACAGGTGACAGTGGTATAGGAAAAAGCGAGGCCGCACTGGAGCTTATCCGAAGGGGACACAGACTGGTTTCTGATGATGTAGTTGAGATAAAGAAGGTAAGTGATGAAACTCTGGTAGGAACAGCTCCTGAAATAATAAGGCATTTTATTGAGCTGAGAGGAATAGGAATCATAGATGTAAAGACCATGTTTGGAGTTGAATGTGTAAAACAGACTCAGAATATAGATCTTGTAATTAATCTCGAGGAATGGGATAAGGATGCGAATTATGACAGATTAGGTCTTGAGGATCAATATGTTGAATTTCTTGGAAATAAGGTTGTCAGTCACTCAATACCTATAAGACCGGGAAGAAATATAGCTATAATTGTGGAATCGGCAGCAGTAAACCATAGACAGAAAAAGATGGGTTATAACGCAGCCCAGGAGCTATACAACATAGTGACCAGAAATATAGCTAAAAATTCAAACACAGAAGATGACAAATAAAAGGAGGATGTTATAATGGCGAAATATGTTTTTGGCGTTGATATAGGAGGAACAACAGTAAAAATAGGTCTTTTTTCGGTTGACGGTGAACTGCTTGATAAATATGAAATCACAACCAGAACCGATGAGGGAGGAAAATACATTCTTAGTGATATTGCAGAATCCATAAAGGATAAAATGGCAGAAAAGCTTGTTAATAAGGAAGACGTAGCCGGAATCGGAATGGGCGTTCCCGGCCCTGTAAAGGAGGACGGAACAGTACTGAGATGTGTTAATCTTGGCTGGGGAATATTTAATGTGGCAAAGGAAATGGAACAGATAACAGGACTTCCTGTTAAGGCCGGAAATGATGCCAATATGGCTGCCCTCGGAGAAATGTGGCAGGGTGGTGGAAAAGGCTATAAGGACATTGTAATGGTTACACTGGGCACCGGAGTCGGCGGTGGTATAATTCTGGGAGGAAAAATGCTTTCAGGAGTTAACGGCGCAGGAGGTGAGATCGGTCACATTCAGGTGAACACAGATGAGACAGAGGTATGTGGATGTGGAAGAAAAGGCTGTCTTGAGCAATATACCTCTGCAACCGGTATAGTAAGGTCAGCCAACGTTGCACTGACAAATACCGACAGACCTTCTATTCTGAGAAATGTCCAGTATGTGTCGGCAAAAGAGGTTTTTGATGCAGCAAAAAAGGGGGACGAGCTGGCTTCGTCCCTGGTTGAAAACCATGGAAAATGTCTTGGAAAGGCACTGGCTATGGTTTCCTGCGTAGTAGATCCGGAGATATATGTTATAGGTGGCGGTGTTTCAAAGGCCGGAGATATACTTATTGATACAACTGAAAAATATTTCCAGGAAAGTGCATTCCATGCATGTAAAAAGACAAAATTTGCTCTTGCAACTCTGGGAAATGATGCGGGCATGTATGGTGGAGCATGTGCCATACTAAATAACTAAATTGTACAAATGTACTAAAAAAACACATTTTATAAAAAAAATTCTATATTTTTTTCAATTGAAATAATCAAACCTGTAATGTATGATAGATGTATTATAGGTTTGATTTTTTTCATACATTAGTATGTAGCAATATAGGATTAAGGATGTTTTTATGAAAGATATATTTGATTATATAAAATATTTTCATATGGAGCCAATGAAAAAGCACACAACCTTCAAAATCGGAGGCCCTGCCAAATATTTGTTTATGCCCCAAAATGCAGATGAGATAAAGTCAATTATAGATTATGCCAGAAATAATAATGAGAAGTATATGGTTCTGGGTAATGGCAGCAATGTACTTTTTTCAGATGAGGGATATGATGGAATAATAATTCAGATATATTCAATGATGAAGGACATTTCCGTAAAGGGGAATGTTATATATGCACGGGCAGGGGCATTGCTAAGCAGAATTGCCGGCGCTGCCAGGGATAATGCACTTAGCGGAATGGAATTTGCAGCGGGGATACCCGGGACCCTGGGGGGTGCTGTTGTAATGAATGCCGGAGCCTATGGTGGCGAAATGAAGGATATTATCCAGTCGGTTGAGGTTATGGAAAAAGATGGAACAGTGAATAAATATTTACCGGAAGATATGGATTTTAGCTATAGACATAGTGCTATTGATAGTGATAGAATTGTTCTTGGTGCTTCCGTAAGGCTTGAAAAAGGCGATATTAATGTAATTAATTCCAGGATGGAAGACTTAAAAAATGCAAGAATATCAAAGCAACCTCTGGAATATCCAAGTGCCGGTTCTACCTTTAAGAGACCTGAGGGATACTTTGCCGGAAAGCTTATTGAAGATGCAGGGCTTAAAGGTTACAGGGTAGGTGGAGCAATGGTGTCCGGGAAACACAGTGGATTTGTAATTAATTATGATAATGCAAGCTGTGATGATGTGATTAAAATTATTGATGATATAAGAAAACAGGTTTATAGTAAATTTGGTGTTATGTTAGAGCCGGAGGTGAAAATAATCAGATGAGATTTGTGATTGTTACCGGAATGAGTGGAGCAGGAAAATCTACAGCATTGCGTATGCTTGAGGATCTGGGCTTCTTTTGTGTTGACAATATTCCTGTTATGCTTATTCAGAAGTTTGCAGATATAGCCCATGATGATAAGCTGGAGGTGGACAATGTAGCCATCGGTGTAGATATAAGAAGCGGTGAGGCACTGAGTGAGCTTTCTGATTGCCTTGAAGAAATGAAAAACAGAGGGTATTCCTACGAAATACTGTTTCTTGATGCCAATGAGCCTGCTCTTGTGAAACGATACAAGGAAACCAGGAGAAAACATCCACTTGCTGACGGTGGGAGAATAAATGAGGGTATAGTCAGAGAGCGTGAGAAAATAGAATTTCTTAAGCAGAGAGCCGATTATATAATTGATACAAGCTATCTTCTCACCAGAGAATTAAAAAACGAGATAGATAAAATATTTGTCATGGGTGAGGAGTATAATAATATTATAATTACTGTTATGTCCTTCGGATTTAAGTATGGTATTCCGCGGGATTCGGATATAGTCCAGGATGTCAGATTTCTGCCTAACCCATATTATAATCCGGAGCTTAGACCTCTTACGGGTAATGATGCTTCTGTGGCGGAGATGGTAAGTAATTGTGAGGAATATACCAGATTTTTGGAGTATATTACAGGTATGCTTACATATTTGTTACCTTTTTACAAAAGAGAAGGGAAGAATCAGCTTGTGATTTCCATAGGCTGCACGGGAGGAAAACACCGTTCCGTTACTGTTGCCAATGAACTTTACAAAAGATTGCAGGAATTGCCTTATACAGTAAGACTTTTCCATAGAGATATAACCAAGGACAGGATAGTTAAAGGAGAGTAAAATATGTCTTTTTCAGCTCGTGTAAAAGAAGAACTGTGGGAGCATATGGGAAGTTCTAGACATTGTCGTCTGGCTGAACTGGCAGCATTGATTACCATGTCGGGATATTTGAATAAGGATAAGAATCAGGAAAAGGAAAATCAGATAGTTTACAAAAAAGCATATAAGCTGTTTAAGCTTCTGGATATATCCGAGGACATGGAAGATATGACAGAGGCATTAAAACTCGTTTCCTGTGGAAAAAGATTCACAATTGACAGACAGCTCATTGAAAGAAATTGCTGCAAGCAGGCTTTCCTGAGAGGGGCTTTTCTGGCAGTAGGTTCTGTAACTAATCCGGAAAAGGGATATCACTTTGAGATTCCCTGCGAGGAAAAGGAACAGGCAGATATAATCATGGACTGCATAAAGAGTTTTGACATAGAACCAAAATGTGTAAAAAGAAAAAAATATTATGTGGCGTATCTTAAGGATGGTTCTATGATTGTAGATATATTAAATGTTATGGGTGCCCACATTTCTCTTATGAATATGGAGAATGTGCGTATTTTAAAGGATATGAGGAACTCGGTAAACAGGAGAGTTAATTGTGAAACTGCCAATATTAATAAGACAGTCAGTGCAGCTGTAAAACAGATTGAGGATATAATGTATATTGACAGGATTAAGGGAATTAAATCTCTTCCTGATAATTTGCGAATGATAGCAGAACTTAGAATGGATGAACCGGATATGTCATTAAAGGATCTAGGGGAATTACTTAATCCACCAATTGGTAAATCCGGGGTTAATCATAGATTAAGAAAAATAAGTGAAATAGCCGGAGAGCTAAGGAGGAACCATAATGTGTAGTAAGAAAGTTAATGTTAATCTGCCATCGGATCAGGAGGCCAGGCCAGTTGCTGTTACAGTACAGATTGCAAGCAGGTATGACAGCCGCATTTACCTTATCTCGGATTCAAAAAAAATTAATGCAAAGAGCATTATGGGCATGATGAGTCTTGGATTCTCTAATGGGGATGAGCTTATTATTGAAGCAGAGGGCAGTGACGAGGAAGCTGCAGTAGCGGAAATAGCTAAATATATTGAATCAGGGGAGTAGTATTCTTGCATAAGGTATATGTTTGTGATATTATATTTATTTGACAAGACTACAAAGGAGGATGTCGAATGGGAAAGCTTAGCAGTCTCCTGGGTAAGATTCCTTTCTTATCCGGTATTGGTGGAAAAAAGAAATCAACGAAGAGTAATGTAGAACTTCAATATGATAAAGCCATTAATCTTATGGAAAATGGCAACGGGGAAGAAGCTGTAGAAATATTAGAAAAAATTGTAGATATCGCTATTGTAGATCCTACCTATAAAAGCTTTGGCATGGATGCCCTCAAAATTATGGGTGATTATTATGAAACAGGCAAGTATAGCAATAGTACTGTAACTGTGGATAAAGCAAAGGCAGCAGCCTATTATGAAAAATATGTAAAGCTTAATAAGGATGGGGAAATGATATATAAGCTTGCCAAGATGTTTCTTGAAATACAGAATTTTTCAAAGGCTATTACCTATTTTGAAAAAGCAACCGAGTGTGATATTAAGGCTGCATATATGAATCTTGGTAACATATATGAAAACGGACTTCACAGAATTGACCAGTATGGCAACAAGAGTGATTTTGTTGTGCCTGTTGATTATGATAAGGCCATGATGTGGTACAAGAAGCTTGCAGATGCAGGGGACAGCAAGGCACAGCTTGCATATGAGAGGGTTGATTATGCAAGCAAGCATACGGACAGCATAGAATTTGAGGAAAAGGATAAGCTTTATACTGCCATAGCTGAAGCACGAAGAGCCAAGGGAAAGGAACCTAGATATAAGGCCATTGAGGCTTCAAGATTGCAATATCAATATACATATGTTCATAATCAGGTTGATGGATATATACACAAGCTGCCTAAGGATTGGGTAAAAACCATAAATAAGGATACAGATGAGGAGTATTATGCACCTAGTCTGACTTATAAAGATTTTGCCATGTATGTATCTTATGACAGTATTCCAAGAGATTCAAAAAAAACTCTGGAGAATTATCTGAGATATTGCAATGATGCTTTTGATGAGGAATTACAACTTAAGGCTTATATAACAGAATATGCTGATGGAATATGTACTACATTTTATCATAAAGAGATGGAAAAGGGCATTGTTACCTTTGCATTCTATCAGGGTAAGCGCCTTGCCTGTATGAAATTTGTTTGTGCATCAATGGAAATAATCGAGCAATATGAGGAGATTATATTTGAAACAGCCAATTCCTTTGCTTTTGTAGATCCTACTCTTGTAAGTGATCAAAGCCTTAACAGAAAGGATAATCAATACTACAGTGAAGCTGTATATTGTTATTATCTGGAGGATTATGAAGGAGCTATGGCTGCTGCAAAGCAGGCACTTAAGCTGGGAAGTATAAAGGCCAGCTACCTACTTATTGAGCTGTATTATGATGATGATTCACCATATAAGGATATAGAAAAGACTATAAGTTATGCAAAACAGCTCTTTGAAGCTACAAAGGATCCTGATTTGGCTTTTCTTCTCGGAAGTATATACGATCAGCAGCTTAAGGATTATGTAAAGGCATTGAACTGGTATGAGAATGCCAAGCGTCTTGGACATAAGAGAGTAGCTTTCTATCTTGGAAGATTCTATTATTATGGATTATTGAGAACAAAGAGGGATGGAGCTAAGGCCCTTGAGTATTTTAAAGAGGCTCAGGCCAACGGAATACTTGAGGCAGATGCATATATTAAGGATATAGAGGAATTGGGAGATGAGGATCTTCAAAGTTCTGTTGAGAAGTGGGAAAGAGCTGTAGAGGCAGGAAGTGGTGCCACAGCATTGAAAATAGCACTTTATAAACAAAGCCAGGTGTTCTATATTGCAAATTCCTACGAGATAGAAAAGGCATTTATGGAAGCTTTGGGGCTTGGAAGTTATCAGGCGGCCTATGAACTGGGTAAGATATATCAGCAGCAGGAGGCTGATGAGAACTATCATGGCGAGATAAAGAGCATAGTATATTTTGAAAAGGCATATGACCACAAGTTTGATGGCTTTGACAAGGAAAATCTGTTCAAGGTTATTGAATACAAGGCAGGAAAAACTGATAATATTGACGAAAAGGTTAATTATTATATTGAGAGTGCAAAAATGGCATATGTGCCTGCAATAGATAAAATTGTAGAGCTGGTTACAGTTGCTAATGCTGCTATACAAGAGCTTTACCGTGAACTTATTGAAATAGCTGAAACCGGTGATGATTCCGCTATAATTTCCATGAATAAGCTGGAAAAGAGATATAATGAGCTTGTAATTAAACAGCCTGATGAATCACAGAAGGTTATTGAAAACAAATTCTTTAGAATTTGTGTACCAAAAGAGTGTACTGCTGTTATCAACGATGAAGGCGGAACAATCAAATTCGCTGATTCCGTAGTGGAATTTGCAGTAGCCGAGCTTCCTGTAAGTGCGGATGATGAGCAGAATTATCTTAAGATATATAAACTTATTTTGTCAGAATATCTTCCTGATGAAAATGCAGAAATTATTATAGCTAATTCACGTATGATAGGCTCAGGAATGAGGGATAATAAGAATAACATTTTCAGCTATAGTATTTTACTTATCAGCTCAAAGAACCAATATATGTTCAAATTAAGCTCAAGAGACCGAAGAGAGATGATGCAATTTAAGGATAAGGTTCTTGAAATAGCAAAATCACTGGTTGAGACAGGTGAAATATATACTGCGACAGAAGATAGTAAAAAGAACATTGGCTTATCCTTCCTGCTTAGAGCAAATGAAAGTGGATTCCTTTCTATTGGGAAGGCCGACAACTAAATAATACTTCGGGGCAGGGTGCAATTCCCTACCGGCGGTATTTGCGAAGAGCATTAGCCCGCGAGCCTTAAGGCATGATTTGGTGTGACTCCAAAGCCGACAGTATAGTCTGGATAAGAGAAGTAGTATTCCTATGGATTACATAAAACGTCCCGTAATTTATTACGGGATTTTTTATGTATTATGGGGGTTATTATTAATTTCCTATGATTTGTATAAAAGCCCGGTTAATAGGAAAAATTTGCAAATTGGGAGACCTGATATATGGAATATAATATGAAATATATGCAAAGAGCTATTGAGTTAGCAAAAAAAGGAGAAGGGTGGGTTAATCCCAATCCTCTTGTGGGAGCTGTTATAGTTAAGAATGACAGGATAATAGGAGAGGGCTATCACGCCAGATACGGAGAGCTGCATGCGGAAAGACAGGCTTTTGCAAGCCTTACAGAAGATGCTGCCAATGCACAGATGTATGTTACTCTTGAACCCTGTTGCCACTATGGCAAACAGCCACCTTGTGTACTTGCTATTGTACAGCACGGAATCAGCAAGGTATATGTTGGTTCAGATGATCCAAATGAAAAGGTATGTGGAAAGGGCGTTGAATATCTTCGCAGCCATGGCATAGAAGTGGTGACAGGTGTCATGAAGGAGGAATGTGACAAGCTTAATCCTGTATTTTTTCATTATATAACCAGGAAAACCCCTTATGTAGCTTTAAAATATGCTATGACCATGGATGGGAAAATAGCTACAGGTCAGGGATTAAGCAAATGGATAACCAATGATGTTTCAAGACAAAGGGTACAGCAGCTGAGAAACAAATATATGGGAATCATGGTGGGAATAGGAACTGTTTTGAAGGATGACCCTATGCTGAATTGCAGAATAGAGGGAGGAAGAAATCCTGTAAGGATAGTTTGTGATTCAAAGTTAAGGATTCCTTTACATTGTAAAATAGTTGAATCTGCCGGGGATATTGAAACTATTATAGCCACACAAAAACCGGAAAGTGAAGATAATATATACAGGGAGAAGGTAAAATCCCTCATAGAGAGTAAGGTAAAAATATTATATGTATCCGGAGACAAAAATAATATCAATCTGAGAGAGCTTATGGTACAGCTGGGTAAAATGAGTATAGACGGAATATTACTTGAAGGCGGAGGCAGCTTGAATTACAGTGCTCTGAAAGAGGGGATAGTAAATGAAGCCTGGGTATTCATTGCACCTAAGATTTTCGGAGGAAGAAATGCCATATCGCCGGTAGAAGGAATCGGAGTAGACAAACCTGATTCGGCCTTTAAGTTTGAGCTTAACAGTGTTGAAAATATACATCAGGATATACTTTTGAATTATAGAATAAAGGAAGGATAAAGGATGTTTACCGGAATTATTGAAGAGGTGGGAACACTAATACAGATAAAAAGAGGAAGCAAATCAGCCATACTGACTATTAAGGGAGACATTGTTACTAAGGACTCAAGGGTAGGTGACAGCATTGCTGTCAATGGAGTATGCTTTACGGTAACTACTCTTTCAGGTAATGTTTTTACGGCAGATGTTATGGGAGAAACTATGCGAAGGACATCTCTTGGCAATCTTAAAGCAGGCAGCCGTGTTAATTTGGAAAGAGCAATGGCTGCCGGTGGAAGGTTTGGTGGACATATTGTATCAGGGCATGTGGATGGAACAGGCACAATAGCAGATATAACAAAGGAAGATAATGCAATGTGGGTTACCATAAATGCTAATGAAAAAATATTGCGATATGTTATTGAAAAGGGTTCCGTCGCAATAGATGGAATAAGCCTTACCGTGGCATATGTAGACAGTGAATGCTTTAAGGTTTCACTTATTCCACATACGGGGGCAAATACAACATTACTTGTTAAAAAGCCGGGGGATCTGGTTAATCTTGAAAATGATATTATAGGAAAATATGTTGAAAAGCTGCTCGGGCAGGGAGGAGACAGACATAATATATATCCTGAAAAGAAAAAAGAAGCTGATGGTATAAGTCCTGATTTTCTTATGAAAAATGGATTTATGTAAGAAAGGAGAAAAAATGGCAGAGTTTAATACAATAGAGGAGATAGTTTCCGATTTGAAACAAGGAAAATGTGTAGTAATTCTTGATAGTGAAAACAGGGAAAATGAAGGTGATGTAATATGTGCAGCAGAGTTTGCCACAACTGAGAATGTGAATTTTATGGCAACCTATGCCAGAGGACTTATATGCATGCCTATGGATTCCACATACACAGATAAGCTGCATTTACCACAGATGTGCATAACAAATACGGATAATCATTGTACGGCATTTTCAGTATCGGTAGATCATGTAAGTACAACAACAGGAATATCAGCTCATGAGAGGGGAATAACAGCCAGAAAATTTGTAGATGATAATGCTAAACCTGAGGACTTCAGGCGTCCGGGACATATGTTTCCTCTGGAGGCCAGACCCGGAGGCGTAATTGAAAGACCCGGACATACAGAGGCTACAGTAGATTTAGTAAAACTGGCTGGACTTAAACCTGTAGGGCTTTGTTGTGAGATTATGAAGGATAATGGTGAAATGGCCAGACTTGATGATCTTGTAGAATTTGCGAAAAAGCATGAGCTTAAAATATCCACTATTGAAAAGCTGATCCGGTATAGGAAGGAGCATGAGGTTTTTGTAGAATGTGTTGCAAAGGCAAAAATGCCTACCAGATATGGTGAATTTACAATTCATGGTTATGTAAATAAACTGAATGGGGAGCATCATGTCGCATTGGTAAAAGGAGACATAACTGATGGAAAACCGGTGCTGTGTCGTGTTCACTCGGAGTGTCTTACAGGAGATGCTTTAGGCTCTGTGAGATGTGACTGCGGACAACAGTATGATGCGGCTATGAAAATGATAGCAAAGGAAGGAAGAGGAGTTCTCCTTTATATGAGACAGGAGGGCAGAGGAATAGGTCTTATTAATAAAATAAGGGCTTATGAGCTTCAGGACAGAGGCAGGGATACAGTTGAAGCCAATCTTGAACTTGGATTTCCGGAGGATGCAAGAGATTATACCATAGGTACACAGATTCTTGTGGATCTTGGGATTAAGCAGCTTAGGCTTATGACAAACAATCCCCTTAAGGTATATGGCCTTGCGGGATATAATCTTGAAATTGTTGAAAGAGTGCCTATCCAGATGGAGCCGGGTAAATATGATTTGTTTTATCTGAAGACAAAGAAAGAAAAAATGGGACACATACTGGATTTAAAGTAAAATAATATATAAAGCAGGAGGAAAGAAAAATGAAAACTTTAGAAGGAAAGATGGTTGCAGAAGGTATTAGAATAGGTATTGTTGCAGCAAGGTTCAATGAATTTATTGTTTCAAAGCTTATCGGTGGTGCCATGGATGGTCTTTTAAGACATAATGTTAAGGATGATGATGTAACTCTTGCCTGGGTACCGGGAGCATTTGAAATACCTGTAGTTGCAAAGAAGATGGCTGAATCCGGTAAATATGATGCAATTATCTGTCTTGGAACAGTTATACGTGGAGCTACAAGCCATTATGATTATGTTTGTAATGAGGTATCAAAGGGAATTGCCGCTGCTTCAATGGAAACAGGTGTACCTGTAATGTTTGGTATTTTAACAACCGAAAATATAGAACAGGCTATTGAAAGAGCAGGCACAAAGGCAGGAAACAAGGGCTATGACTGTGCACTTGGAGCGATAGAAATGATTAATCTTATTAAACAGATATAGAAAGAATATACGGATATGAAGCTTTTATTTTTTGATATTGACGGAACTCTTATAACTGATGACGGTAAAAGAACCTTCCCTGAAAGCGCGAAGCAAGCGATAAGGATGGCCAGAAGAAACGGCCATAAGACATTTATTAATACCGGCAGAGTGAGAGTTAATGTAGAGGATTTTATATGTGAGATAGGCTTTGACGGACTTGTATGTGGCTGTGGAACCCATATACAGATAGATGGTCATGACGTATTCCATCATACAATCCCAAGAGAAAAATGTGTTGAAATTGCCCATAAATGCAGGGATTATAACATAATGGCCATATTTGAGTATATAAGTCATACCGGATATGATAAAAAAATAAAGGGAAATGGTCACAGGGCTATTCTGGATTATTTTATTTCTATGAACAGGAAGCTTGTTGATGATATAGATTCTCCGGAATTTGTATTCGACAAATTTGCCGCATGGTACGATAAAGATAACCCTTATCTGGACAAATTCAGGGATTATGTTGAGAGTGAAGGTTTCAGATATATTGCAAGAGAAGGAAATTTCTGCGAAATAGTTCCAAAGGGCTTTTCCAAAGCTACCGGCATAGAATATTTAATGAAAAGGTATAATGTTTCTGCCGGTGATGTTCTTGCATTTGGGGATAGCAATAATGATTTGGAAATGCTACAATGTGTTCCGAACAGTGTTGCCATGGGCAAATGTACCCCGGAGGTACTTAAAGTGGCAGGATACCACACAGATACTGTTTTGAACGATGGAATTTACAAGGCTATGAAGCATTTCGGAGTGATATAATGAATGAAAGAAAGCTTAAGCAACTGAATATTGTTGTAATTGTTACCATATGTGCTGCATTTATCTGTACACTGGTTCTGGTTCTTGCATTTTCAAACAGGGATGAGAATGCTATTAGCACGGATAATCTGGTGGAATATAATGATAACTGGGTATTAAAATCAGACAGTGGAACCGATGACAGGATTATTACTCTTCCTGCAAAGGTAGATGGGAAAAAGGGTGATACCATCCTTCTTATGAACCGGGTTCCTGAGAATGTAAATAAAAATTCTGTACTGGTTATTTCGACACGGTTTCAGAATATAATTGTTACTATAAACGGTGAAAAGATATATTCCAATGGTGTACTTAATAATCAGAAATTCATGAAGAATGCAGTTCCCTGTTATAATATTATAGATATAGGAGATGCCTCACCTCAGGATGTGATTTCGGTATATATATCGTCGGGCTATGATAAATACAGCAAAGAGATAAATGGAATATATTTTGGAACAAGGGGAGGAGCAATATGGAATATTGTGAAAAGAAGTGGTATATCCTTTGTTTTGTCAATATCCATATTGGTGCTTATCCTTGTACTTATTGTGTCACTTATATGCATGAAAAATGTTAATGTGGATAAGATGAAGGCAGGATATGCCCTGGGATTTGTGTTAGTGACAGTTTTGTGGACCCTTACAGGGAACCCGGTTATGCAGCTTATTACAGGAAATACTTATGGGAATTATATGGTTAATATGATGCTCATCCTTATTATGCCGGTGCTTTATATAATGTATCAGCGCTGCTTTGCTGAAAAAAGAAAATTTGCCAGAATATTTGAGATAGGAATATATATATTTGCCATAAACTTTTTAACAGGTATTATATTTCAGATGTATTCACTGGTGGATTTTGCAACCTATGAGATATTTACAAAGATTCTTATAGTAGTTGCTCTCACACTGCTTTCCGGAATAATGTATCTGGCAGCAGATACATTTTCAGATAAAACCATATATAACAATCTTACAGCTAATCTGGTGCTTAATATTGCCTGCCTTATGGAAGCCTTTTTTTCTATTTTCAGATTCTATAAAAAAGCTGATGGGATAATTCTTCAGATAGGTATATATATATTTATTGTGCTTCTGGTTATGGCAGTGGAAAAAAATATAATAAATGAAGTAAATGAGCAGAAGGATATTGCATTGAGCAATATTGATGAGGAAAAACGTAAGGTGATAAAATGTATTAACACCCAGCTTATCTTTTCGGCTCTTAATAAGGTTGTTAACAATCTGAAGGCTGTTGACAGGGAAAACAGCAGGCTTGTTTATGATACATCAATTTACCTGAAAAACAATCTGAAGGCTGTTACAGAACGGGATCTGGTATCCTTTAGTGAAGAGCTGGAGTATATAAATGCTTATCTTCGGATTCAGGTAAAGAAAAATGAAATGCTTGAAATGCAGATAGAGGATAAGGTTGTTGATTTTAATCTGCCATTTAACACAGTTGAGCCTCTTGTTGAAAATGCGGTTTTAAACGGAGCACTTAAGGCGGATGCTTCAGGACGGATAACGGTAAGAAGCTATGAAAGACTCGACTGCTATGCGATACAGATTGTGGATAATGGTCCGGGAATAGGTCCGGATAAAAAATTTGAAGGAAAGCAAACCTTCAAAAATATAAAAAGGCGTTTGAAAAAAATGTGTGGAGGCGCTGTAGAAATAAGCAGTAAGCCGGGAAGGGGAACAATAGTTACCGTAAAAATACCAAAGGATGGATTTGTAATAAAGGAGTAAATACAGCATGACACTTTCAGAACAAATAGTATATGGATTGATAAAGCCATCCAGATACGGAGAACTTATAAAATTAAAAAAGGGGAGATTTGCAACATACACAGTGGTTATGATGCTGGCACTTTCTATTATAACCTTTGCAATACCCATAGCTGCCATAATAACCGGATTTGGTGGATTTGAAAAGCTTTTTTCAAAGAATATGGCATCTATAGAATATAGTGAGGGTGAGCTTTCTATAGAAAAGCCCTTTGAAATGTCAGTGGGATATCTGAACATAATAATTGATACAGAAAATGCTATGGTTTCAAAGGATGAGTTGAAACGTGATGGAATATACTATACCTTTGGAAAAGAAAAATTCAACCTTGTTTATATTGTAGGTAAACAGGTGCTGAGCGAACAAAGTCTTCCGGTTTCACAAATCTTTCATGAGGGCTTTAATAATAAGTCGCTTATTGATTCAATCCCCGGAATATATGCTGCACTTGTGGCTGCTTTTTTTGCTGTTGCTGTCGGATATTTTCTGAAATATGGTTTTTTTGCCCTTATATTGGCTCTTTGCGTAAAATCCATAAACAGGAGACTGGAAATTAACCTAAGCTTTGGTGAATTATTCATGATATGCTTTTATTCCCAGTCGTTGTTTATGTTTATAAATAATATCAATGCTGCTCTTGGATTTTTGCCATCTGCCATATTAAGTATTATTGGCTTTTTTGTGGCAATCAATTTTGTGAGTACCGCTTTAATTACTATTAGCAAGACTAAGCAGGTGTAAAATGTCCTTATTAGACATGACACTCATTGTGCTGTTGTGAAAATTGGTATCAAAGGTGACCTCTCTGGATAAATATTCAGGGGGGTTATATTTATTTGAGGATTTTTCATCCGGAAATTCTATCTCTCCCATGATAAGTCCTGTAAAGCTGCCTGAAAAAACGTCAAGCTCAAGGGAAAGTTTATCATCCAATGGAATTACATATCGTTTCTTGGTAATAATATTTCCTGAAACCTTATCCTTAAGGGAGTTATATTCTTCCGGTAGTATATCAAGTTCATATTCCTGCCTCTTTAACAGGCCTTTGGATTTTATTGTAAGAACGTGAAGCTCTTTTACAGCTGCTCCCGCATCATAGTATATTTTTTTCCTTATACGGATAACCGGAGAGGTGCTGATGTATCCCTGCTCGATATAAACAAAGGGCAGACTGTCAAGAGAAAAGGGTATGTAATCTAATAGGTATTTTCTTTCAATTTCCATAATATCTCCTTACAAAATAGGTTATTTTGTTAAATATAAAACAAGGTCTGGTTGATTATTTTACTATTATGTATTATATTATATACTAATTGAAAAAATAATGAAATCGTTAAATTGCCAAGATAAAGCATTTATTATGGAGGATATAGATATGAGCAGCGTTAATATGTTTTTTGCTACAGGATTTGAAGAAGTTGAGGCATTAACAGCAGTTGATTTGTTAAGAAGAAGCGGTGTCAATGTAAATATGATATCTATTACAGACAGTAGAGAGGTTACAGGCTCCCATGGTATAATTGTAACTATGGATAAAATTTTTTCTGAGACAGAGGAAGCTGATATGATTATTCTTCCGGGAGGTGCAAAGGGAACCGAGAATCTGTATGCCTGTGAGCCACTTAAGAATATGATAAATCGTTATTATAGGGAAAACAAATACCTGGCAGCTATATGTGCGGCACCTACAGTATTCGGACGCATGGGGCTTTTGAAGGAAAGAAGGGCGACATGTTATCCGGGCATGGAGGATGAGCTGTTTTGCAAGGAGGCTCTTGAAGATGGAGTTGTGATGGATGACAAGGTAATAACAAGCCGTGGGCTTGGGACAGCCATTGATTTTTCACTGGCATTGGTAGGGGTTCTTGTAGGGGAAGAGCAGGCAGAAAGTCTTGCAAACAAGGTTGTGTATTATTCATGGAATGATTAAGAAAGAGCAGCAGATTAAGAATAAGTAACATATAATAATATATTAGCAGATATGAGGAGAATATAGTGTTTGAATTAAGTGTTAAAGATATAGTTAATATAACATCCGGCAGGCTTTTATGCGGTGATGAAAATACCATAATAAGAGGGATATGTACCAATTCCAAGATTATTGAGGAGGGAAATTTATTTATCCCGCTCCCGGGAGAAAAAACTGACGGACATCTTTATATAGAGTCTGCCCTTGAGATCGGTGCTGCAACCCTTACATCAAGACATTTTGATGTAGTGATAGCTGAAAAACCCTATATTCAGGTTCATGATACCACAAGAGCAATGCAGAAAATAGCTATTTACATCAGGAATAAGTACCATAAGCCTGTAATAGGAGTAACAGGCAGTGTAGGGAAAACCACAACAAGAGAAATGATAGCTGCTGTACTTTCACAGAATATCAGGGTGTACCAGACCCCTAAAAATTATAATTCACAGGTAGGCGTTCCTATTACATTTTCTCTTATTGATATGGATTCGGAGGCTTCGGTGCTTGAAATGGGAATAAGTAAAAATGGCGAGATGGAAATTCTCTCTGATATGGTAAAGCCTGATATAGGTGTTATTACCAGTATCGGACTGGCTCATATTGAACATTTTAAGACTATGGAAAATACAAGAAATGAGAAAATGAAAATTACTGCGCATATGAATCCGGATGGTGTATTGTTTCTTAATGGCGATGAACCTCTTTTGGCTGAGCTTAAGGGTAAGACTCCTGTAAAGGCATTGTTTTACGGAACGCAACCATGGTGTGATTTCAGAGCTGAAAATATAGAACAGACAATTGGTGGAATAACTTATGATTATGTTGCCGGAGATGTGAGAATTCCTGTTGTACTGGATGTCTGTGGAAAGCATAATGTACTTAATTCACTTGCCGGTCTTGCGATTTGCCAATATATGAATTTTGATGTAAGCAAATCAGTAAAGGGGTATCTGGGATTTAAAGGCCAGAGACAAAGAGTTATCAATCTTAAGGACAGATATACAATTATTGATGATACATATAATGCAAGCCCGGATTCCATGCGGGCGAGCATTGATGTACTGTCAGATTTAGAAACAGAGGGTAAGCGTATAGCGGTTCTTGGTGATATGTTTGAGCTTGGTGAGGGTGCAGAAAAGTATCATTATGAGCTGGGTAAATATATTGCCACTAAAAATATAGATGAGCTGGCTGTAGTAGGTGAGCTTTCTTTAAATATTGTCAAGGGAGTCAAGGATGCCGGGTCAGACATAAAATGTAATATATTAAAGGATAACGGTGAAGCTGTTTTATATCTCATGTCAATTATGGCAGATAAGGATATTGTGCTTGTAAAGGGTTCACATGGGATGCATATGGAAAAGATTGTTGACAATGTAATTGGAAAAAAAGAGGGAATATACTAAATTTGTATTTCAATATTGAAGGTATCAGGAGCAAAACTAAAACATTTTATTGTTAATAAAATATTTTAATTTTGCTCTTGACATATTATCAGAGTGATGTTATATTGTCTTTAGTAAAACAGTAATGATTATCATTATTGAAATATAAATTTGCTTATTATGAAAGGAGAATTTTATTATGAAGTATGTATGTTCAGTATGTGGATATGTTCATGAAGGAGATCAACCACCGGAGAAGTGCCCACAATGTGGTGTCCCTGGTGATAAGTTTGTAGCACAGTCAGGAGAAAGGGAATGGGCTGCTGAGCATGTTGTGGGTGTAGCGGCCGGAGCACCTGAGGATATTATTGAAGATTTAAGAGCAAATTACATGGGAGAGTGTACAGAGGTTGGTATGTACCTTGCTATGGCCAGGGTTGCACACAGGGAAGGATATCCTGAGATTGGACTTTACTGGGAGAAGGCAGCATATGAGGAAGCAGAACATGCAGCTAAGTTTGCAGAGCTTTTAGGAGAGGTTGTTACTGATTCTACCAAGAAAAATCTTATGATGAGAGTGGAAGCTGAGAATGGTGCAACAGCCGGTAAATTTGATCTGGCTAAGAGAGCAAAGGCTCTTAATCTTGATGCAATCCATGATACAGTACATGAAATGGCAAGAGACGAAGCCCGACACGGAAAAGCATTTGAAGGGCTCCTTAAGAGGTATTTTTCATAATCATATATTGTGCAATATGTATTTTTTTATCACAAAAAGGAATAAACCATTGGTAATTTCTTAAGAATTTTTTTAAATATCTTGCAAAATTCTATAAAAAAGGGTAATATCTACACTAGCAATAGGTTGAAGGCATAAAGAGCAAAAGATATATATTTATGGAGGAAAGTAAGATGGCAGTAAAGAAGGCAACTGTAGATTCAACAATGGCTAAGGTTGAGGCTGCTAAGGCGGCAGAGACAAAGGTTACCGGTGTTAAGCCGGCAGCAAAGAAAACTGTAGCAAAGAAGGCAGAGCCTGCTAAGGAGACTAAGACCGTAGCAAAGAAGGCAGAA